>JAEEGH010001299.1_pt1 | contig 72762 bp, 75 predicted proteins | sample 9134181 | NCBI WGS metagenome assembly JAEEGH01 (sample SAMN16246544, study PRJNA631951) | gut metagenome | biome: gut microbiome; feature: rumen; material: DP-attached | host: Bos | place: Iran: Karaj | collected 2018-10 | reverse complement strand
CAGGTGGTTATTGCGGCGGGGTCCCACCTCTTCCCATTCCGAACAGAGAAGTTAAGCCCGCCTGCGCCGATGGTACTGCAATGCAATGCGGGAGAGTAGGAGGCCGCCACTTTTATTGATGAAGCCCTGATTCAGCAATGAATCAGGGCTTTTTTGTTAATAATATATTTTACTGTTTGAATTTTAGAATGGTTACTGGGCGGATTTCTTCTCCTGCATTATACTGGATATTGAGAAGTCCATTGCTGTTGAATATCTTGATCCTTCCGTCTTCTAAATAATAGTAGAATTTAGTCAGGATGTGAAGGAGTCCTGATTTGGAAGATATTAGATTTGCTTCCTCTTTATTAGGTAATCTCCATCCGGAGATGTTGTTGATGGACAAAGAGTTTAATTGACTATTGACATCTTGGAGGACTTGTTCTTCAGTTTTATCCTGAGGATCAATACTGATATCTTCCTTATAAGCGAGGAGTACTTCTTTGTATCCTTTCTCATTTGGCGTGACATTCACCACATAACAATCTTTATAGACGGTGTTTGTTGCTGGAGCAGTCGCGTTGATGATATCGTCGTCATCATCATTGTTGTTGTTACCATTATTATTCTCATTAGAGATATTACTTTCCCCAAAACTGAAGACAATATCTCTGTTTCCTGCCCAAGAGCTACCAGTGATACTTCCAATGATATTGACGTTATGATCTTCTTGATAGGTGGCATTGATACTGATCTGATAATTTTTCATGAGGTCATCAGGACAGGAATAGGTGTAGTCTTTAACAGAATTATCATTTTGCGTCATACTAATGGTAATGATTACAGATTCTGTGTCAAGAAGCATCATGACAGGAGCGGGTAGTACCCATTCCCCATTACCATGGTCTGCGAGAGAATAGTTGTGAGTCCATTCTGTCCCTAGTTTTCCGTTAATCAGAATGCTTTTATAGCTAGTAGACAATGAGATACTGATGGAAGAGACATCTGCAGGTACTTGGCTGATAGTGACATTGGTCAGTTGGATAACCTGTCTATCGAGCTGGAGTGTTAGTTGGTAATCCTCCTTAGTCTCAAGGATGACGTCTTGGTGAGCCGTCATCAGATCAGTATGCTCTTTCCCTTCTCTCAAAGTGATTTCAGAATTCTCCTCTATCGTCTCTTCTGTCGGGAGAATATAACAACTTTCGTCAGTTCCTCCAATAGCATAGACAGAGTAGGATCCAAGGGGAAGACTGAAGTCGAGCGGAGTGTCTTCGTCTATTAGCTTCTTGTGATTAACAAATGTCTTTGTTTCTTTGCCAAACACATAAACATCCACAGGGAAACTGATAGTCTCCTCAGCATTCACGTTTCGAGTAATGATACTCACTGAACTCTCAGCGTTGATGGGATCGTCGCTGATAAGTTCCTTCTCGCAAGCTCCTAGAGCCCACGGGGACATGCATAGAAATGCACGTGTTAATAATTTTTTAATAGGCATACTAATAGTTTTTAGAACTACATTGTATTGTAATGAACGTTGATCCCGAATAGCTGAATGGTTAATCCGAAATCGTCTGCAAAGATAATTCTTTTTCTCCTATTTGCCAAATATCTTCATTGTTTTCTTACTTTTATTTCTGTTTTCGCCCTCTTGATATATGTTAATTAATTGATAATCAATGTTATAATTTGTAGTATTGTTTGGTTGGTTGAATAAAATGCCGTACCTTTGCCCCCGTAAATAATAGTGTGGCGATCGAATGTCTCGTGGTGAGACGGTCATACTTAAAAGAGAATTTATATGATAAAGGTTGTTAGAAAAATGTTGATGACAGCATTGTTTTTGATGGTTAGTTCTGTTAATTCGTATGCTGGGTCAAATGGAAAAAATGGCTCTTTTGACTGGAATCCTGTAATTAATGCGATTATTCAGGTGGAAAGTGGAGGAAACTCCAGGGCAGTTAGTGGTCCCTCATGTGGTGCTATGCAAATTACACCTATTTGTGTGAAGGAGTGCAACCTCATCTTGGAGAAAAGAAAGAGCAAGAAGCGCTTTACCTTAAACGATCGTTTTGACGTTCAGAAGTCTAAGGAGATGTTTCTCCTGATACAGTCGTTTTTCAATCGCGCTAATGATGTTGAGCATGCCATCCGTTCATGGAACGGAGGCCAGCACTATTCGAAACGTGCAACTCAGCGTTACTACGAGAAGGTGATGCGACACCTAAAGTAATTAGAAACTACTAAAAAGAGAGACGCAATCCAAAGGGTTGCGTCTCTTTTTAGTTGCGGAGGCAGGAACCGAGCAAAAAGTTTTTTCAACGTAAACAGGGAGATACAAGATGACATTTTAGTTAATTAAATGTTAAAGATGTCCGAATCGTGTCCGAGTTAATATATATTTATTGAATTTTTTCAGATTTATAAGACCCACATAAAAAGGGGTGTTAACCCATTTATGTGTGGTTAGTACCCCTTTTGTATTTATGTCCGATTATTGTCCGACTTGGAGAGCTTGATAATGTCGTCGTACCTCTTCTTCCATAACTCTATCTCCTGGTCCTTCATTATCAGGTTCCTCTCCTTCTCTTCGATAATCTGGTCTTTCAACCTGATAATCTCATTTAGGTGGTCTACCTTGATGGAAAGATCATTACCGACCATGCTGTTGATGATATTGTTGTTGCCTACAGCACCTTTGTTTTCAAGCTCTCCTGGCTCGAACTCAATGAAATAGTCTATAGGCATCCCTGTCGCTCTCATCAGCTGGGTCAGCTTGTCTATGTGGATGTTTCTGCCATCCCCATAATAGTTGTCCAGACCCTTCTTCTTCCCCCCAAGCATGGTCTCACATATCTGTGTATACATGCCCCGATGCTCTTTCACAAACTTCTTCAAATTGCTTCCTAAGTACTTCATAATTACTTTTGTTTACAAAAGTTAAAAACCAATACAAAAATAAAATTAAACCCTTTTATATTTGGAATTTTACCAAAATAGTTATACTTTTGCCAACAAATTTAAGAAACATTTTGGTAAAAAACAAATTTAAAGATGGAAAAAGTTGACGCATTGGGAATTACTTCCCACTTTGAAAATCTCCCTTTCGGGAAGAAGGACTCGTTCCTTCGAGAAATCGCCGACGCTATCGGTCAGTCCACTAATACCGTCCGCCGCAAGATACAGAGCGGCAAATGGCGTAAGTTTGAAATACCTATCGTAACTAAAATCATGCAGAAATGAGAAAGATCGAGTTCTTCATAACCCCTGAGGGCAGGGTTATGGTAGAGGACACCGGCAAAGGCATCTATGAGTTCACCCACAAGGAGAGAGACCTATGCCTTTACATCCGGGACATCATCAAGTCGCAGTTCCCTGAAGCCTACGAGGCTTTGTGCGAACTCTATGAGAAATCCAGACCGAACAAAATCCACTTCGATTTCCTGGTGGTACACAGGTTCATCCGATGCAACTTCGGAAAGTTCGACGGACTCACTTATGACATCGACGACGGTATTATGCACATCGAGGAGGTCTCATGCCCCGTCAGATGTGAGTGCCAGCTCGCAAATATCATATGCAAGCCCAAACCGCTGGGTCTTAGCAAGCGTGAGGCGGAGGTCACGAGAATGTCCGTGTCCGGACAAACATATGACGAGATCAGCAGAACGCTGGGAATATCCCACTCAACCATCAAGAACATCATACAGGGCGTAAGAAAGAAACTCAGCCTCAGTTCGTCCAAGGACATCGCCAAGTTGTTAGTTACAACCCTTTAAACAGTATAACTATGAGAAAGAACTATTTTGTACCATTGTACACCGTTACGGGAATACACCATGGGGGGGGCAAAAGAGAAGACATCAGCCTTCCCTGCAGCCGGCTGAAAGCCGTGGAGCTCAGAGACTGGACACGCCGCATCTTCGGAAACCTTGGCATCTATCGAGACATTCAAATTAGAGAGAAACTATGAAAAGAATATATATCAGCGGCAAGATCGGGGAGGACATCATCAGCAAGGGCTCCGTCGAGCAGAACGGTCTCTTCCTGAATCTCAATAAATCGAAAATGAATCCAATAAATATATAATATGTGTAAGAGCGAGAACTATAATTGGGTGCCTGTGACAGAAAAGAGAAGGCCTTTGTTCGCCATTGCGAAAGGGCCGTACCAGCAGGCTTGTGAAGAAGTAGAGAACCAGCATCTTGTTGCGAGTCTCGCACCAAGGGAGCCTGGTGCAAGTATCACTCCAGATTATATCGGTGCAAGATTGTGTGTTGACTTTGAATTGTAAGATATGGAAACAGTAAAGGAAAAGGCAAATGTCAACTACGTGCAGTTGGCTGAAAGCCGTGGAGCTCAGAGACTGGACACGCCGCATCTTCGGAAACCTTGGCATCTATCGAGACATTCAAATTAGAGAGAAGCTATGAAAAGAATATATATCAGCGGCAAGATCGGGGAGAAAATCATCAGCGACGCCACCCGTGAGAAGTTCAGAACTGCAGAAATATTTCTGAGAAAGAAAGGTTTTGAGGTTTTCAACCCTTGCAACGAAGCGTGGCAACGTGCTTTGAAGCGTGGATATGAAACACAATTGTTTGAACCAGGTGGTGTTCCTGCCAATGCTATCAGCTTCTATGAGTATGTCCTACTCCGGGATCTCATGGCAATGTCTCTCAAAGATTCTGTTTATCTGCTGTCGGACTGGGATCGCTCTCCAGGAGCGAAATCTGAATTCGCGTATGCCACCGCAGCCGGAAAAAAAGTTATTTTTGAGGACAGGGAACAGGCTGTCCTCTATCTGGAAGACAGATGGCGGAGATTCGGCAATTTTCTTACGAGGCTATCTCGTTACAAATATGTAGAATACTATCTTAAGGATGTATGGATGCCAATAGAAGCATGAAGATGACGAACATAAGTAAGATAAGAAAGCGTAACGTAACTGTTATTAGAGAGAAACGATGAGAGTATATATCAGCGGTAAGATCGGGGAGGAAGTCATCAGCGACGCCACCCGTGAGAAGTTTGCCAGGGCGGAGAAGATGCTGCAGGAGCGTCTTTCCGATTTTAGCACGGTCGTTAACCCAGCGTCGGAGGCATTCCAGGAAACCATGGATGTGGACTTCCAGTGGCGGCAGATACCGAAGAACCTGCCGGACATCCTGTTATACGACCTGCAGTGGCTGAAAACGTGCGATGTCATCTACATGCTGGATGACTGGGATCAATCAGACGGGGCTAACCTGGAACTGGACTTCGCCCGTTGCACCGGCAAGAAGATATGGTGGCAGGACGAAGAGGATGCCAAGGTTTTTTGTGACGATCCGGAAAGATACGAGAACGTATGGGTACCAATAGACGAGAGAGATATGTTATAACTGGTATAAACCGTCTTACAGGTTTACGTGAGACAATTTCAAGATGCTATCCTCTAAAAGAGGCGAGGAGACTTCGTGACGCTCTGGCATCACGTCAGAAGCGAAACAGCGCATACTCCCGCCTGAAAGTCCAGGTATATGACACGCAGCTACACCTGCGTTTTGAATAGTTGATAATAAGTAGTTAGAAAAAGAAAAAAAAAGCATCAAGTATGCTTTAATAAATATCTAATCTCATAAACGTCTGCCAAGGACAGACGGGCAGGTGCAAGTCCTGTGTTTATTTATATTTGTTGATTTTCGTTTTAATTAATTATTAGCAAAAGGGGCTGGAAAAGGCAGCCTCGCAGGTGAGAAACCTGCTTAAATTAAACTTACTCTCAGGACTCTCCCCAGTACCGGAGAGAGTCCTTTGGAAACAGAAAAAAAGTTTTTTCGTAAAAAAACAACTCAATATATTTTTGCGGACGATAAACTCAATAACTATGATCAAAGACACTGACATTCAAAAACTGCAGGAGCTTGACATCGTCGACGTTGTCAGCGACTATGTGGATCTCAAGAAGAAAGGCACCAGCTACAAGGGGCTGTGCCCTTTCCATAAGGACAGCTCCCCGTCGCTGTCGGTAAGCCCCTCCAAGAATATCTGCCACTGCTTCGCTTGCGGAGAGGGCGGCGGACCCATCAGCTTCGTACAGAAGATAGAGCATGTCAGCTTCCCCGAGGCTTGCAGGATCCTTGCCAAGAAACACAATATCAAGATCGAGGATGAGCCGGAGAGGGACAAGACCCCGGAAGAGCTGGAGCTGTACAGAAAGAAGGAGGCAGCCCTCGTCATCTACGAGCACCTCCAGAGGCACTTCGTCGCCAACCTGTACTCGAATACGCCGGAGGCGAAAGCCGCACTCAGCTATGCGGAGTCACGGTGGGGAAAGGAGGAGGTGCACGCCCGTGGTATAGGATACGCCACCAAGGACTGGGACGAGATCATCAACATAGCGAAGAGCGAGAGCCTCTCCGTTACCGTCATGGAGGAGATCGGTCTCATCAGAACGTCGGACAGGGGAAAGAAATACGGGTTCTACAACGACCGCCTCATGATACCGGTCAGGGACAGGTACGGACGTATCGTCACCTATACAGCCCGCACCATGGACGAGCATAAGGAGAAGGGACAGAAATACATCAACGGAACAGACTCCTACATGTTCTCCAAGACAAACACGCTCTTTGGTCTTGACATCGCACAGAAGGAGGGGGCAAGGCGTGAGCTCTTCTATATCGTAGAGGGTGCTCCGGACGTGATACGGATGCAGCAGATAGGAGTACCGAACACCGTGGCACCGCTTGGCACCGCCCTGACGGCGGATCACCTGCAGCTGTTGAAGAGGTTCAGGGCGACGCTCTGCTTCATCCCTGACGCAGACGCTGCGGGCACGGCAGCCGTGATGAGGAACGGTCGCACCGCCATGGAGCAGGGCTTCCGTGTCGTCGTCAAGGAGATACCTCCTACGGATGACGGCAAGAAGCAGGACGCTGACTCCTATTTCAAGTCAAAGAACCACGTCGACGAGGTCGGCAACGAGGACTTCGTCATCTGGTATGCGCGTCACACCTATGACGAGGACAAGACCGACACCGCCAAGTCGGACACGGTGAAGGATATCTGCGATATCGTCATCATGGAGCGTGACGAGTACACAAGGGCTACACTTGTCGAGACACTGGCACAGAAATACGGTCACAAGACACTGTGGAAGAACGCCGTCAACGAGGCGAAGAAACGACGCAACGACGAGAAGGCGAGGCGTACCTCCAAGAAATCCGGCATCGACCTTCAGAAATACGGTTTCTATGAGCAGCACAACTGCTACTGGAGCAACAATGACGGCAACGAGAAGCAGTGGTCGAACTTCAAGATGAAGCCCCTGTACCATATCATGGGCGTGGATGACTCCAGGAGACTCTATGAGATCACCAACATCGACGGGCTCACAAGGACGCTCGAGTTGTCCGCCGAGGAGCTCGTGAGCATACAGAAGTTCATGATCAAGGTGGAGTCGAACGGCAACTTCCTCTGGTATGCCTCGATCCAGGAGCTCATGAACCTCAAGAAGTACCTGTACGACATCACGGGCACCGCCATAAAAATACGGCAGTACGGATGGCAGCGAATGGGATTCTGGGCGTTCGGCAACGGTGTTATATACCATGACAGGTTCATTCCCGCTGACCACATGGGCATCGTACACCTGCATGACGAGGACAAGACCATGGACAACTACTACCTCCAGGGGTCCTCGGACATCTACAAGGACGACACGTCCTACTTCGGTTTCGAGCGTCAGTTCATATTCCCTACAGATCACACGACTGTCACCCTTCCGGACTTCGCAAGGCTCATGGCGGACGTTTTCGGCAATAACGCCAAGATCGCCATTTGCTACCTTCTTGCATCCCTCTTCAGGGATGTCATCACCTCATACACCACCAATTTCCCGCTGCTGAACCTCTTCGGACCGAAGGGATCTGGTAAGACGGAACTTGGCATCACGCTGATGCGGTTCTTCACCATCGGGGACCGCCCCATCAACCTGCGCAACACGACGGCTCCCGGTCTTTCCCAGGCCCTCGCCATGTCAGCTGACGGCATGTGCCACCTCGACGAGTACAAGAATACCCTCGACATGAGGATCATAGAGATCATCAAGGGTGCCTATGACGGTGTCGGCAGGGCGAGGATGGACATGGACAGAGGCAAGCAGATAGAGAAGACTCCCGTCGACTGTGGAGTGATAGTGTCCGGTCAGGAGATGCCGACGCTGGATATCGCCATGTTCTCGAGGATGATATTCCTCACGCATGACACCACGTCGCACTCCAGGGAGTCCAAGGACAGGTTCAACCACCTGGCGGACATCAGGAAGATGGGACTGCAGCACCTGACCAAGGAGATTCTCTCCCACAGGACACTCTTCGTCAACTCCTTCTATGAGACGTACAACGATGTCACCAATGACATCTATAACGATATCGACGGGGCGCAGATAGAGGACAGGCTGTGGCGTAACTGGGTTATCCTCCTCACAGCTTACAAGACCCTCTACGCTACCCTCCAGCTCCCGTTCTCCTATGAAGAGATGCGCGACCTTGTCGTCAAGGGTATCAGGAGACAGAACTCTGAGGTTCTCTCCAACAACGAGCTGGGCAATCTGTGGAACGCCATGGCTTACCTTTACGAGGAGGGCATGATATATGCCGACGCTGACTTCAAGATCCGCTACGTCAGGAAACTGAAGACGGACAAGGTCAACCGGGAGTTCCGTGAGGAGAAACCCGTCCTTATGGTCAGGCTCACCCATTTCATCGGTCAGTACAAGCGCATGGCGAAGTCCCAGGGAGAGACAGTCATGTCCAAGGACTCCATACGATACTATCTCACCACATCCACGGCGTACCTTGGACAGAAGCCCGTGGAGAGGTGGAAGGTGTACCAGGACGGTAAGCCCCTGGTGGAGTACAAGAACATTGACAAGGATCATGTGAAGGCTGTTGAGATAAGCAAGTTCGACCGCTGCATGTGCTTCGACTATGCGCAGCTTTGCGACAAGTTCGGCCTTAACCTCGAGTCCGTGTCGCAGGAACGGGCGGACCAGATGGAGAGGGAATACCAGGAAAGGGAAGACCGTGAGGAGGAGGAGAGACGTAACCCGATGATTTTCTAGATCGTATCATATTATATATTTATTGAATTTTATCGTCAGTGAGCGCTGTCCGTGAGGATAGCGCTCACTTTTTCCCGCCTTCGAGAGTCCTTCTTACGTGCGCGCGCGCGATAAAAACGCTGCACACAACTGCACACAAGTGCACACAAATTTATATATTATTGATAATTAGTTAGTTAGAAAAATAAAAGAATAAAGAAACACTGCACACATTCTGCTAAATTCTGCACACACACTGCACACAAATTTTAATTTTGCACACAAAAAAGGGGTTTTGCACACAAAAAAAAGGGTTTGCACACAAACACAATATTACTTAACTATCTGTATATCTGATTATTACGAATTTGTGTGCACTTGTGTGCATATGTGTGTGTCAATTTGGGTATACGTATGCGAGTTTAATTTTATATGGAAAAGGTTTGTTTTTATGTTGGAAAAGTAGTATCTTTGCCAGCACAAACCTAAGATTATGCCCTTTCTCCTATACGTCAAGATTCCAGCCTATGAGCGTGAGTGGTGCGAGCACCATTTCGGATCACCTAGCAAGTTCCCGCCTCACAGCAACGTCAACGCCGTGATACGCCATTTCCTCCGGACACCTCCGAAGGGAGACCGTGAGGTGGAGAGACAGCAGAACGAGATCGCCCTGGTCATACCCGTGTCCAGGTCCAAGAAACCCGAGTACTACAACTACCTTGACAAGCCCGGCAAGTCAGCGGTGGCGGAAGCCATCGACGACATCTTCACCATACACATGTGGGAGAGCCTGACGGACATAGGCTGCAGGAACGTGAGACTGTCGCATCTCATAGAGGACTACATGCGGCAGAACGGGATATCACCTGACAACTACGACAACCTGCGGCAGAAGTTCACTAGGATCAAGGAGGCGTACCGCAAGGAGGCGGGCATCAACCTGTCCCGAGGGTACAAACACGAGCATTAATTTCTTTTAACATTAAAACACTACTACGATAAGCCGTTTTTTTTTCAACACCGTACATTTTCAAGAATCATGACAAAATTAGTTCATATAAACAAAATCGAGTTCATCAGAAGCTCAGAGCTATCTGGTCTTATCCGGGTCACCAACTCCTCCTGCCGTATCCCCTCGGATGTTAATTTTACAGAAATTAACGAAATAGTAAACCTTGTCGGCGTGAAAATGGAGGATGAGAGCCAGAAAGGGGAGACCGTGTACACCACGACAGTCACCTTCCAGACAAAGCGGAAGGACGTCGTCAGGTGGAAGAGGATAGCCTTCCGTCTCACCTCCATCGACGGGAACCAGTTCCTGGTCGGTACAGGCTCACGTCCATACCCTGTTGTAAAGGAGAACAACCCGTTTCCAGAGAAGCCGGGTGACTCCACGCTCAAGACCGTCACCATCACATGGAGGTCCCTTCTCCCCATGCTATACATTGTGAAATAGGTATTTTCTAGCGGGAACGACGTGCCTTATCTTTGCGGAAAACAACAAGATAAGGCGTTTTTATGAAGTTTGACTTTTACATCACTGGCACCATCGGACTGGAGTACGACTGGTGGCTCGGACAGAAGGGAACGACCGCCGACCAGGTGAAGACGTTCCTCGCCGGCAACAAGGACAAGGAGCTGAACATCGCCGTCAGCTCGCTCGGAGGCTATATCGACGACGGTATCGCCATCGGCGAGTACATCAAGGCTCACGGCAAGTGCAACCTCTACATCATAGGCATGACAGCCTCTGCTGCCACCGTTCTCTGCATGAAGGCGCAGAGCGTGAGGATCGCAAAGGGGTCGATGATACTGATCCACAACTCCAGCTACACCCTGGACGTGTGGACCTCAGCCAACAAGCACGGCATCGACAAGCTCATCGCCGATTTCAAGAAGCAGCGTGACGACCTCGACACTATTGACAAGGCTATCGCCCAGATATACTCCTGCCGAAACGGCAAGACCATCGAGGAGAACATGACGAGGATGGACGAGGAGAAATGGATGCTCGCAGAGGACGCGAAGGATTTCGGTCTGGTGGACGAGATCGTTGACGACGACCTCCTCCAGTCACAGTCCAAGGCTGTCAAGAACGCCTGGTCCTGCAACAAGGACATCTCAAGGCATTTCGGTCTGCCTGAGATCGAGACCGCCGGTGAGGGCGTGAAGAAAGGCAACGGTGTCAAGGAATGGCTCAGGAACCTTGGCAGGGAAATCCTGAACCGTGCGGAGAGCAGCGAGGAGACAGAGAAAACCAACCAACCAAGTGAAAATATGAAACAACTGATTCTGAATCTAGCCTGTGCGCTCATCGGCATACAGGCGTTCGCCCTTAACGAGAAGGGCGAGGCGGCGCTCACAGAGGAGCAGCTGCGGAAAATCGAGAATGAGCTGAAGGCGAAGGATGACCTCATCAACAACCTGAAAGCCGAGAAGAAGACAGCAGAGGACGCCAGGACGAAGGCTGAGTCCGACCTCAAGACCGCAAAGGACGCCCAGACTGCTGCCGAGACCAATCTCCAGAACCTCCAGAAGAAGTTCGACGACTTCAAGAAGGAGGCTGGCGACACTACTCTGAATAAACCCGAGGACGAGGAGGGTAAGAAGACTTTTGACTCTGCCAAGGATCTCCTTGCAGACATCCAAACATTAATGTAAATAAGAATATGGCTAAGATTCAAGACATGACCATTGACGAGCTCCAGGAGCAGATCACCCCTGAGCTCCTTCGTGAGAGTTGCCAGCAGTTCCAGCGTCAGCTGATACAGATGCCTTTCCAGGTGCTGCAGTCTCAAACCGCTAAGTATATCACCATCCTTCCCGGTGTGCGTAACCAGATCACCTTCGGAGAGCTGGACGGAGACGCACAGCTCGCACCTTGGAGCGAGGACAACATCGACGACGCGGAATACTCCATCGTGGGACGCACGCTCGAGGTGTTCCCCGGCAACTGCGCGAAGAACTTCCGTGCGCTGCCTTTGCTGCACTCCATCTACGGTGACAGCATCGCACAGGGCGTTGCCATCTCCAAACAGGATATCGCACGTAAGATAGTCAGCCTGTTCGCCGGCAAGATCGGCTCGCACATCAATGACGTGGTGTTCGTCGGAGGTGTCCGCAACAAGTCAGGCAAGACCACGGCTGACCTCTTCGACTCCTTCGACACCATCATCTCCAAGGAGATCACTGCCGGAAACATCTCCTCCGCCAAAGGCAACTACATCAAGCTGGGCGCGATCGACAAGACCAACGCCGTCGAGAAACTGAAGGAGGCTTGGCGTTCGGCAGACAAGATGCTGAAGGGTCTCGGCAAGGTGCATATGTACATATCGCCTGAAGTCTACGACTGCTATGTTGACGACTACCAGGCCCGCCACGGTGCCCTGCCGTACAACCAGTCTTTCGACAAGGTGTACCTTGAGGGATCCAACAACCGTTGCGAGTTCGCCGTACTGGACAATATGGCGGGATCCAACTACATCAAGATCTCGGTGAAGCAGAACTTCCTGCTGGGTACCGACATCTTCGGTCAGGAGAACCACGTCAACATCGGTGTATACAAGCCATGGGTCGTCACCTTCGAGTACGCAGGCATCTACGGTGAGCAGATCCGCAGCCTGTCAAAAGAGGTGCTGATGATCGCGGACATTACTCCGGAAAACAGCAGCGACAGCGGTTCGGACGAGGGTCCCTCGTCTCCCGTGACTTATACGCTGACATACAAGATCGGCGGCGAGACCGTGCACGAGGATGAGCTCACCGCAGGTGCAGCCATCACCCCGTACACTCCTGAGGCTCAGGAGGGCAAGACCTTCGCATGGGAGAACTGCCCGACGCACATGCCAGCCGAGGACACAGTAGTTAATGGTGCCTATACCGACCTTTAAGGTCGGGGGCACCCATTGTCAAACCATTAAAGATAGAAAGATATGAGTTGTAAAGCAAAAACCGTATTCGAGTCAATAGAGGCCTGCCCAGGCAAGACCATACTCCCTGGTATCCGTCGCCGTATCTATTTCATCCCCAAGGCGCATATCGCCCGTTTCCCCAAGCTGAAGGATCCAGGCGACACAGGGGTGGCGATGGGAGACCTTGCCGTCTATGACGGAAACTTCACCCTTGTGGAGGGTAAGTACTTCCAGTTCATGGACCTGAAGGACGAGGCGTCCAACGTGACCTTCGAGACCGTCGGAGAGAACGGCTCCCACCTCGTCAACAACGTGGCTAACGCCATCATCGCAGGCATGGAGGACGACGTGAAGGGTTTCGCGCGCCAGGTTCTCAACACCGACATGGTGTATGTCTACCAGCAGCGTGACGGCAAGTTCTGCGTCATCGGTAACGAGATGTTCGAGACGCACACGGCACCTGCCGGAGACACAGGCGCGGAGGCTACAGCCGCCACGCAGACGACCTTCGCCATCAACTGCAATGACGCGTGCCCGGTACCAACGTACACAGGAAAGCTCCCCCTCTCAGCCACCACGCAGATAGACTGTGCCACTGGCGAGGAGGAGGTTATCCCCCACGGCTAAGGGACTGCTACTCTCTAGTAATATGTGTAGGCGGGCTGCTAAGGCGAAGAGCCTGGCAGCCCCTTTTTTTAATTAAAAGGACATTCTATGGACCAGAACTTCACTAACCGCATCAAGGCGTTCCTTGCCTTGGAGTCACCCACGGACGAGCAGGTCAGGGAGGCGGCTGTAATGCTGCTGCAGTGCGACCCCGCCCGTGAGCGTGCCATTTACAACACAGCGCAACGCCGACCGCAGGCTATGCTGCCATGGATCAGGACTGACCTGAGGAAATACGCAGGCATTCGTGAGAGAGGACTGGAGCGGCATGACGTGCCGGAATATAACAGGAAAGCCGTAAGCCAAGTACGTGAGTCCCTTTCCGTGCGACCCGTGACGGTCGAGCCGGAGAAGACACCACTGGTGAGCGTCTCGTCCGTCAGGGGGAAACGCCAGGATCACGACAGCCTTCCGGAGAGCATCAAGGATCTGTGGGACAAAAACACCGTGCGATGGAAGAAAATACGCCAGCTGCACGCACAGCTCATGTCGATGGTCTCCTCTCCGGGGTACCAGGCCTGTGACGGCAACGAGATCTGCCACACGCTTCTGGAGGCGGACACCGCCATGCGCAACGACTATGAGCGTTACGACAAATACGACGCGTCCGGCAACTCCACCGCCGACGACATCAAGGCTACGAACGCCGCCCGGACGACGATATCACGCGCCCTGCAGAGAAAGACCAACAGCGAGAAGCAGATAGAGGACACGCAGGATGCCGTCAACCTGCTCTTCCGTGTTGGCGCCAATATGAAACAGACGACAATCGAGAAGCTCAGGGCACTGGGCATCAGCATACCGGATGCCAAGAGGTAGGGACGTTTCCTCGCTGCTGAGCCTCCTCTCGGAGAAGCCCATACAGGCATACTTCGGTCAGGGACTGCACACACTGGGGCTTCTCCAGTGGATCCTGCGCCAGACGGGGAGGTCCTCCGTATTCGTCAGCAGCTACTCCACGTCAGAGCCGTTCCTGAACGGATTCTTCCTTCTCAGGAAACGGGGACTCGTCGCAAGGAGCGCCATCCTGCTTGACAACCGCGCAGCCCGCAAGACGGTACAGCTGGAGGAGCTGCTCTCCAACTCCTTCGACGCCGTGTTCCTTGGTCAGAACCACTCAAAGGTCCTCCTTGTGCACAACAGCAGCTGGCAGGTGTCCGTCGTCACCTCCCAGAACCAGACATACGGCAACCGTGCGGAGTCCACCATCGTCACGACGGACGGTGGAGTGTACGACCAGCTTATGAGACAGTTCACAGACTCCTGCGGCACAGGTGCCGTGGAGATAGACGTAAAGAATGGAAAAGGAATTATCACAGAAGATAGAGGAGCTTGCCGGTCTGCTGTTGACACCCCAGCAGATTGGCGACCTTTTGGGGTTGAGTTCTGAGGAGGTCGCTTCCTTCCAGAACCCGTACAGCGAGACGGGAAGGATGTACCGAAAGATACTAGCGGAGAAAGCCCGTGACCTTCACGAGAAGACGTTGAAACTATCAGAGGTGGGCTCTCCGACAGCCATAGAGAGGGCTGCGGAGTGGCTCAGCCAGGCAACAGGAAGCATAGAATGAGATTCCCTATAGACACCATAGCCGACAACCTCATGCTGCCCGTGGAGCAGATGAGGGAGAACGGTCTGCAGGAGCAGATGGTGTCACGTATCGTCAGGATCCGTGACATCTACAACTACATGCTGCGCAACCCCCTGAAGAAAGACCGTGAGTACCTTGACTACATCCAGGGGTGCTATAAGGACGCTGACGGGAAGCCGATATCACGCAGGACAGCCTACGAGGACATCGAGATACTGCATGCTATAGTAGGGAACCTGCAGCAGTGCTCCAAGGAGTGGCACCGCTGGAGGTTCAACAACATGATCATGGAGGGCTATGCCATCGCCGTCCGGAAAGGGGACGCCGCCGCCATAGCCAAGCTGGCGCAGCAGTACGGCAAATACAACCGCCTTGACAAGAGCGACGAGCGGGACAACGGACTGTCCGAGGTACCGCATATCGTATTCACCTTCGACGTGTCAAAGCTCGGATTCAAGCCCCTCGTCAACGCATACAGGGAGATTGACCGCCTTATCAAGCACTACGGAGGCACTCCGATGGAGAGCATCCTGGAGGACACGGACTATGTGGAGATAGCGGAAGAACCGGAAAAGGAGAAAGCGGATGCAGACACTCAGCCAATATCTTAACAGGGCGCAGTCCTATGTCCTGGCGCTCATGTGCAAGGACATGACAGTCGTGGGCGGACGCGGCATCGGCAAGGGACTCCTGGCCGCATGCCTGCTGCGCCGGAACATCGAGGGCATGCCGGGCAGCAACACCGCCCTGGTCGGTCCCAACTCAAAGCGCATGTGGACGAACATCATACCCTCCTGGGACACACACCTCAGGCGCTGGGGGTATCAGGAGGGCATTCATTACACATGGGGAAGGAAGCCCGCCAAGGACTGGGGTTGGAAGGAGCCCGTCATCAAGCCCATGAACTGGGAGAACACCCTCTCGTTCTACACGGGGGCATACGCCACCATCATATCGCAGGACAGGAAAGGCACATCCAACTCACAGAGCTTCGACTTCCTTCTTGTCGACGAGGCGAAGTTCATTGACTTCGAGCAGTTCAAGGACGAGACGATGCCCGCAAACAGGGGCAACGGAAACATCTTCGGTCATCTTTACTACCATCACGGCATCGCCAAGTTCTCGGACATGCCGACAACCAAGAAAGGCTCATGGTTCCTGAACGACAGGGAGAAGTCGGACCCGGAGAAGATACGGCTGCTGGAGGGGCTGGTAGCCTCCATGCAGCAGCTGAGGGACCGCATCGCCGACAAGGTGGAGTGTCACGAGACCGTGACACCGCAGGACAGGTACCTGCTCCGTCGGATGTCAAAGGCTGTCAACATGCTCCGTGCGGACACGTATCTCTATAAGGAGTTCTCGTCGATAGAGAACCTCGAGATACTCGGCGAGGAGTTCATACGCCAGTGTCACCGTGACATGCCTCCCGCCACCTTCCGCACGACGATCATGTGCCAGAGGGTGGATCACTCCGAGGACTCCTTCTACTCCTCGAAGACGGAGGCGAACCTCTATACGGCTGCGAACAAGACGTACATAGACTCTCTCGGATTCGACATGGACAGGCTGCGCCATGTCGACTGCCGCATGGACGCAGACGTGAACGTGGCGGAAGCCCTGTATGTCGCCTTCGACGCAAACAACAACATCAACTGGTGCGTCGTCGGGCAGCCGGGCATGGATATGAACCTCAGGGTCCTCAAGTCGTTCTACGTGAAGTACGACCGCAGGCTCCCCGAGCTCGTCGATGACGTCTGTGACTACTATGCCCCGCTGAAACACAAGGAGGTGGTGTTCTGCTATGACTCCACCTTCCTCGGCAACAACTTCGCGGTCAACGATAATGACTTCCACGAGGTCATCAAGTACTGTTTCATGAAACGCGGCTGGATAGTCCGGGAGATATACATCGGGAATCCGTGGAGCCACCCCGTCAAGAACGCGCTCATCAACCGCATGTTCCGTGGACAGGCACGCTTCAGGATCCTGATAAACCAGGAGAACAACCCGGACCTGCTGGTGTCCATCGACTCGGCGAAGACGGTGAACACCACCAACCAGAAGGACAAGTCAGGCGAGAAGAAGCCTGAGACAGAGGAGGACCGTCTGGAGACACGAACGGACGGATCCGACGCCTTCGACACCCTCTGCATCGCCGTCGAGACCGGTCAGCTGACTGGAGCCAGCACGGGAGGCGGGGGTCTCGGATGACTGGAGTCTTTTCCTTTTTTCATCATTTCAGGTCTGACAGATCAGTTCGCACCGAAATGTTCTTTTAATAAATTATCTTCAATGCACAATCTGGAGCGCCTTGCCCGTGAGGGTGGGGCGCTCTTCTCTTTCCATGGGATGGGGGCTCGCCGCCATGCGGGCGTTCCGTAGTGCTCCACCGTCTGTACGGCACGTCCCGTACGGAGTTCTCCTCTCCGGACTCATTACTCACACGCAGTGCCCTGTGTTCCTCATTCCTGCGTTACCAATGGATCTCCTTTATTCAGGTTGTCAGAAACCACCATGCCCGTAGGGACTCCCTCACGGGTGACCTCCCCCATGTCTATTCTCTCCTTGGCGGCATCGTGCCTGCGCCTCCGCCCCTGCGCCTCCACCGCGCACTGCCCGTACTTGCCTGCCGTTGACACGGAAAGGAGCAGGGACACCCCGCAGAGTCCGCAGGCAGTCAGGTGCCGTGCCTGTCTGATAAGTCGTCATTTTTGTTTTTCAGGGACTCTCCACCCGGAGGGCATTGATTTTTCCTTTGCAAAGGTAGCGCAAACGGCACCCGTCAAGTACCGCCCGCCAGCGGACTATTGTCATCAACAAATTCACGGCAGCCTTCCTCATTTTCCGGTTGGAAAATAAGGTATTCCGTGAATTTCTCTTGAAATTCCTTGCCTGTGGAGGTGCCTTTCCTTTGCTGCTTTCTTATGCACGTAAAAATTACAAAAGCCCTCAGGGCTTCAAGTCAAACCCTAAAAAACAAACAATTATGACAACTTCAATTCAGACATCGGCTTTCGGCATCCATCCAGCCAGCAGACACAGCAGAGTATCCATCTATTCAGTGACCGTCAACGGCGAGGACGGCAACTACCAGCAGTTCGAGATAGAAGCTTCCTCAGAGGCGGAGGCACACAAGAAGGCTGACGACATCGCCCAGCAGAACATGATAGACGTCACCTATGTGGAAGTCTACAGGATAGCATAGTAAACCAATTTCTAACAATCAAAATATAGGAGATCAGAATTATGAAGAACCAGAATGAGAAAACCAGGGAGATCACAGCGAAGCTCGTGAAGTCCAATGCCTCGGAGAACCTCGTATGGGAAGTGTCCATCACCAACAGCCGCTCAAAGAAGCACTACTGCAAGACCGCCCGTAAGGCGCTGAGCCTTGTCTTCATCCTCAAGAAGGAGAAGAACGTCCCTGTCTCTTACGAGACGCTGCGCCACCTCAAGGCAGTCCTCGCAAAGCAGAGGACTGCAGCGTCAAGTGAACCTTCAACCGAAGCCCAGTCATGAACTGGGCTTCTTTCGTCGGACCTGTGAAACGAAAGGAAATGAAAGCGATACAGCTCAGTCTCTTCGGGAACGCCTCCCAGCTGGAGTTCCACTGCGAGGACGGTTACATGAAGGCGTACGGCGAGGACGCACTCAAGGTGGCGGCAGTCCTCGGCGAGCGCCTGTACTACGAGAACGGCATACCGATGGTACGCTTCCTTCTGGTAAGGCAGTCCGACACGGTACTGCCAAAGTTGGTACGCGCAGGCTACTGCGTCAAAATGCTTGGCATATGATACGGTACGCCATTCACCAGTACGTGCCTGCCAGGAAGGCGAACGGGTTCCCCTTCCACGTCCGGGACACCAACAGGATGATCCTCGGGTTCAAGGACGGGCGAAACGTCTACACCCGGTGGGCTGTCAGACAATTCGCCATGACACTCTCCCCACTGGACATGACGGACACCGTCATCGTCTGCGTTCCTGCCAGTACTCCGTACTCGCATACACGCAGGTGGAAGATGTTCCTCGATCTCCTGTGCCGTCGCACTGGAGCCGAGAACGGGTTCGGTTACGTCGCTGTCACGGGCAGCCGCAAGAGGGCTCACGTCACTGGTGACTATGAACTGTGCGCCAACATCAAGCGTTACGTACGCATCGACGCTGAAAGCCTCAGGGGTCGGAACGTCCTCGTGATAGACGATATCTACACCACGGGACAGTCGTCCTCCTCCTTCATCGGCGCACTCGAGGCTGCCGGTGCCAACGTCGTCATGGCTGTGTTCCTCGCCAAGACCCGGCTTCGCATCCGCCGATGATCGGGTATTGCGCCCGTCGTGTCCCGCCCGCCCTATGCCGTCAGCGTGCCATGGATGACATGCTGATCGCCCGGGAACGACGGGCGCAATACCCATTTAGAATCTCCCCACCCACACACCCCTGCGCACCCTGACACTGTCCGTGTCACGCATGGCTGCAGGCTTCCTTATGGCTCTGACTGCTGCGCTTCGCTCCTGGCACCATGCGGGACAAGCCGTATGGATGAGCCGGCTGCTCGTGCGGAAGAGAGCATGGCAGCATGACTGTCATGCACACATCCGCATCGTAACGGGATGAATCCCGTCAACGCCGCCTGCACGGTACCGCATCCCGGCACGTCCCGCATGGTGGCAGTCCCTCCGCTCCGCCGCATCACCAACGGGAGCCATTGCCATGCCATGCCAGAAGGCATGAGGGTGCTTGCCTACACGTCTGCGACATGACCGCGCATCCGCTTTCGCTGTAATTACACGTTGGGCATATAGCGCTTTAGCTAAAGGTCGTAATTACACATCGGGCGTAGGGCGGTGCGGGGCTGCCTTTCGTCAAACTTCCTTGCCAATCCAAGGAAGCGAAGATTTTTGTTTTAGTTTTCAGGCACTTACGGGAAAAAGGTGTTCACGGAATCTTTTTCCCGTAAAAGGCTCTGAAATGTTAAAAATGCGTGCAGGTGGCAAAAAAGTTACCTAAATATTTGGAGGGCTATAACTTTTTTGCTACCTTTGCAGTGTCAGAAATGACAAAGAGTTCATTTACATTATGAAGACTTCCGAATTACTGAAGAGCCTTAGGGATGCCGGGTGCGTCCTGGCTCAACACGGAAGGAGGCACGACAAATGGCTGAACCCGAGGACGGGGAAAGCCGAATGGGTGCCGAGACATTCAGGCGAGGTCAAGAAAGGACTTGCGCTGAAGATCTTGAAGAAGCTGGTTGGGGAGTAATCCCCGACCACTCTTCGGGTTCTCATAATCTGATGGACTCTTTATATATGGTTACAATAATACTTATGATATGAAGAACATTTTGGTTACAGTGTCACAGGCGGAGGATGGTACCTATTGGTGCCATACCGAGGAGGATGTCTATGACAGCGGTCTTAACGGTGCCGGAAACACGGTGTCCGAGGCGAAACAGGATCTGATGGTCTGTCTTGAGGAGTCACGCAGGGACGTGCTGGCTCATGGGGGAGAGGTGGAGCCTGTAGAGTTCCGCTATCAGTACGACCTCCAGTCGTTCTTCGAGTATTTCTCCTTCCTGAACGTGACGGAGATAGCAAGACGCTCCGGCATCAACCCCTCGCTGATGCGTCAATACGTCAGCGGACTGAAAAACGCAGGAGAGAAGACCTACAGCCGTCTTTCCTCCTGTATTGAGAATATATCGCGTGAACTGAATGCCGCAACCTTCCGTTAGGTTGTACGGTCAGGTTTTCATGATTAATTGAACTCTTTGACTGCCCTGGTGCGTGAAGCATCGGGGCTTTTCCTTAATAATATACCAGAAAGCGTGACAAGTTCCAGATTTTTTTCTATCTTTGCAGCGATAGAATCTACTAACATCACTTTATTATGGAAAACAAACCTTTATCTTTTGTCTCGATTGACTTCGAGACAATGACTGCGGAACGTACCAGCGCATGCGCTATAGGTATCGTTCAAGTTGAGAACAATGTCATCATGCAGAAGTTCTATTCCCTTATCAAGCCTATTCCGGATGACAGGAATAGCAACAACGCTCATGTACATGGTATTACACCCGAAATGGTTGAGAACGCTCCGACGTTCGGGGAATTGTGGGGTACCATCGGTAAGTATTTCACGGATCAGATCATCGTGTGCCACAATGCAGACTTCGATACCGACGTGCTGCAAAAGACTGCCGCCTATTACGGCATAGACTGCCGGATTGTCCAGGTTATCGACACGATGTCCATTACGCACCTGTCACTGACTCAGTCCTGTGAGTTCGCTCATGTAACCATCGGCGATCATCATGACGCTCTCTGTGATGCCACCGCCTGCGCCATGCTCCTGCTAAAGTTGAATGGCGTGACCGTCGAGGCTCCTCATTACGAGAAGATATCAGCTGCAGACAGAAAAAAACGTGAGTTGTCGAGTGAGGCAAAGCAGCCTTTGTCTGCAGAGGAGGTTGAGAACAAGGAAACGCCTTTCTTCCAGCAAAAGGTTGTGATTACCGGTATCCTGGATTCCTATCCCATAAGAGAGGATCTTGCTAATCTCTTGAAGAAATATGGCGCGGACATCAATTCCAGCATCTCTGCCAAGACAAATATTGTCATCGTCGGGCACAAGGCTGGTTGGTCTAAGATGGAAAAAATCGAGAAGCTGAATGCTGACGGCTGTTCCATCAGGATCATCCGTGAGCCGGAATTGCTCCAGATTCTCTCAGAATTCGGTATAAAATAGGAACTTTCTCCTATAAAACCCACAAAATTCAGCAGGAAATCGAAATTTTCCTGCTTTTTTCTTGCTCGTTTCCGATTTTCTTCCTATCTTTGCCATCGCCAAATACAATACGACGATAAGTCGACAAGGGCGATGATGACGCCCGAAATAACATCGGGCATTATTTATGCCATTTTGATTATCCAGAGCCGGAGACAGTCGGCTCGTCATCTGCCAATAAATTCGGCAGCCACCCTAAAGATAGAATAACGTCCTTGCGATGAAGTCTATTGTGTTTGGCGACAGGGGATCGGCTGCCGATTCTCTGTCCCATGGGGGAGATGCTCCCGTCCGTGAGGAGGGAGAGCCAGCGGTCGACCGACCGCCAAGGTCCTCGGACTCTCCCCCTTTCCCTCAGACATGAATCGGGGGGGGCAAAAAGAGACTATAGCGAATGCGAGCGAGCACGACGATGAGTACTGGATGCGTCTCTTGTCCACCACTGCCCCTTCCCGTTTCCAGATACCGGGACGAAGTGTCCCACACCCTGGGACGAAGTGTCCCACCCATTGGGACAAAGTGTCCCACCCGTTGGAAAAAAATACCGCGCAGGGCGGCTCCCTGTAAGCCAAATACAATAGCATTATGAACAACGTAATTCAGATCGGGCAGGTGGTTCAGCCCTCAGTTCTTTCCAAGGTTGAAGGAACTGTAAAGAACCTGGAAGCCTGGCTCAGTGCCAGCAGTGCGTCCTTCTCCGCCATCGCAGGGGAGGAGGTCTCTCGTCTCGACGTGGTGAAGGCTCACCTTTACCTCGCCTTCGTGGCTGCCGTCATGTACATCGTTTCAAGTATGGGGGGGGTATGAATATGGAGTACACAGAGTATATGGAGAAGAGACATGCCCTCGAAACCAGGATGGCGGACATGAGGATGGAGGCTCGCCAGAAGAGCCGGGAGCGCAGCCTGTTGCTGGAGCAGCAGACCTCTGAGCTCCGTGACCGTTACTTTCAGAAGAAGCGTGAACTGGAGAGCCAGTGCTCAGCCGACTGTGAGGTGATACGCCATCAGTACGGTACCAAGAAGCATGACCTGTTCGTCCAGATTGGACAGCTGGAGAACGAGTGGCGGAAGACTCATCCGCTTCCCGCCGCCGTCATCAACAAGGCTTACGAGCTTTTAATGGAGGAAGGAGGTGAGGCATGACGTTTCAGGAGTACTCCAAGCAGCGGATATGCCTGGAGAAGCAGATATCCGGTACCTTCGAGTCACAGCTGCGTGAGGAACGGAAGGTGCAGGAGGAGATAGAGCAGGCGATGCGGCAGCTGCGTGAAGCCAGGGCGAAGAGCAACATCCTCTCCGGCAGGTACGAGCAGGAGAGGCGGCGCATACGTGAGAACATAACCAGGCTGGACCTAGAGTATACGGAGCATGGAGGATAAGGAAATGATGAAGAAGGTCCTTGACGCCTTTATCGGCGACGAGGACAGCGGGAGGTGGACATCCCAGGAGATCGCCGACAACCTCTCGGAGACGATGCCCGTAGACCCCCGCACGGTGACTGAGTACATGCTCGAGCACGGGTGGCTGCTCAGACGGGCGGACGACCGCCTCGTCTGGGTGAAAAGATAAGGATACGCTATTTTTTTTTAATTCTCTCTCGTCAGGGGATGCTCTCGCAGGTGGGAGCGTCCCCTTTCCTTGTATTTTCATATCCGGGCGCGTATTTCTATCTTTGCGGAAAAAGAAGATCAAATGGCAACGATCATACAGCAACCGTCCGCACTCGAGTTCTCCGGCATGCTTCCGGACGTTATCTTCGGCAGCACCGCAGACCACAGCGTCGTGTCCGTCATCATCACCGCTTCGGGCGAGACGAGGACCGTGTTCTCGGAGACCCTGTTCCCCTCGTCGGGGAGGATCACGCTGGAGGAGATACCGGACATGGTGTCGCCATACGCCCGTCAGTCGCTGACGCTCTCCCTGACGGTGAGGATCGAGGAGTTCAACGCCGCAGGACAGTCCGTGGCGACACTCTCCACAACGCCGTCCACGGTGATCTGCGGCATGGCTGACGTGGGGGAGCCCGCCTCTGTGTTCTGCCAGAGCCACTTCCTGACCATACTCAACGGCACGAAGCTCACGTCCATGGGACTGGAGGAGCGCCTGTACGCCTACGGCACCGCACAGGTGACGGTGACAGGCACGTACTGCCAGACGGACGGCAGCCTGGACGAGAGATCCGCCACGCTGACTGCCGCAGCCACCACCTCGGGAGTCTCCGCCTTCTTCGTCTCACCCTCCGACATGGACATCCTTCTCGGAGGCACGGGGACGCTGGTCGGATATGCCGTCGAGGCGGGGGAAAGACGGCAGCGGTTCGAGGTGAGGGAGCTCCTGACGGAGCCGTCGCCCAGCCTGGCGTTCATCAACTCCTTCGGCGTGACGGAGTTCATCCACTGCGTCGGTACCCACCAGAAGGACGCGAAGTTCACACGCTCGACGGGCAGGTTCCACGGGAAGCGCAGGAACTACCGCATCGAGGAGGACCGCCAGTTCAAGGCTAGCACCGGATGGCTCAACGAGGCGATGGCGGACTGGGCTGACGACCTTTTCCGCTCCCTGGAGGTGTACCTCTGGGTCGACGGCACTACGGGAAGGGAGGTCGTCCTCTCCGACTCGCAGAGCGTCGTCTCCAGCGATGACGACGACATGCCGTCCTACGAGTTCACCTACGGCTACTCGCAGCGCAACCACAACGTGATGCAGCGCAGCCATGCCGGACGCATCTTCGACAACACGTTTGACCACACTTTCAACTAGCCTATGGCAGTGGACACAGCGATATACCTGAAGGATGCCCAGAGGTTCCTTGACGAGTGCGTCCGCACCCACGAGACCGTCAAGGTCAGGGCGCTGGCACACGACGGCACAGTCGTCGACCTCAAGGGATGGCGTGTCTCCAGCTCGTGGTGGAGGGGCGGTGCACACAACTTCATCAACCCCGCCAACGGCGAGGTGCGCAAAATAAGGGACATCCTCATCGTAAGTATTAACGATCATCCAATCTATATGTGAAATGACAATAGAAAATATCATCGACATCCCAAGAGCATCCGGCTCGGCAACGCTGTCGCCCAACGTCTTCGAGGACGACACGAAAGTCACAACGGGCACGGTGGACGTGGCGGGCAAGTCTTACACCTACGTCTTCTGGGGAAGGAACAACAACCTCCCGTACGAGGTGAAGCGGCTCGTCGAGAAGAACTCCGTGATGTCCCAGAACAAGTTCTTCAACGTGCTCACCTGCTACGGCAGGGGGCTGGAGTACATGGACTCCTCGACGCTGGACGACGAGAAGCCGAGACCCACAAGGGACCCGGAGATACGTGAGTTCCTAATCAGGAACTCCATGAAGAGGTTCTTCGCCGAGCAGATCTTCGACCTGAAGTACTTTTTCTTCTCCGTGGCGGTGCTCATCCTCTCCCGTGACAACAGGCGCATCGTCAAGGTCGTGCACAAGGAGGCGTGCCACTGCCGCTTCGAGAAAGCCGAGAACGGCAGGGTCAGAAACGTCATATTCGCGGACTGGGAGGACAACAACTCACCCAGCCACGCTGAGGTCATACCGCTGCTGGACGAGCAGGATCCGTACGGCGACCTCCTCGCCCGCACAGGCAAGAGGAAGGACGAGCTGGGATACTTCAAGGCAGCGCCCGCCACATGCCACAAGTACGCCATCGTGTGCCGCATCCCCACCGTCGGCAGCAGGTACTATCCCGTTCCCGCCTACTCGGCGGCTTTCCGTGACGGCTGGTATGACATCTACCGCCTGCTGACGGAGGCCAAGAGGGCGAAGATCAGGAACGGTCAGTCCATCCGCTACCACGTGGAGATCAACACCCAGTTCTGGGAGGACAGGGCACGCGCCAAGGGCATCACCATCGGCACGGAGGAGTTTAGGACAATGAAGGACGAGTTCATCAATGAGCTCAAGAAATACCTCTCCGGATCCGAGAACTCAGACAAGCTGCTGTGGAGCGAGTTCCAGTCCCTGATAGACGGCAAGGAGCGCCACTTCCTGAAGGTGAACGTGGTGGACACGTCCAAGGCGGGGTCCGAGTACAACGACGACGTGGCGGAGGCGTCGAACGTCCTCTGCTACGACGACAACGTGCACCCCAACCTGGCGGGTGCCGTCCCCGGAAAGGCGCAGATGAACAACTCAGGCTCCGACAAGCGGGAGCTCTTCACGATGAAGCAGTCGCTGGAGACGCTGCCGCACGACATAATGATGACCGTCCACAACACGATCATCTACTTCAACGGATGGGAGGACAGGGTCGAGCCCGTCGTCCCGCTCATACTGCTCACCACGCTTGACAAGAAGACCGACGCCGTGGAGGGCAGCACAAACAACCAACAGTCAAAGGAAGGAGGTAACCTATGAGCGTAACGCAGGAAATAACCAAGGAGGTGTTCGAGAGATACGTCCCTGCCGCCAAGACACCCGCCAACGACACCAGCGTGTACAGCCGCATGGTGGAGCCCATGCAGAGGGCTTACTCCACGATAGTGAGGGAGATGATAGGGGCAGGGCTCGTCAGCCAGGCCGAGGGCGACCAGGAGACGAAGGGGATCATCTCCGACCTCGTCGCCAACACGGCTTTCGCACAGACGGCACGCAGCCTTGACCTTGTCGTAACAGCCACAGGGTTCGGGGTCGTGTCGACGGAGTCCACGGCACCCGCCAGCAAGTCCCGTGTGGACAGCCTGCTGGCTGAGGTTCGGCTGAAGGAGTACGAGCTGCGTGAGAGCCTCACGGACAAGCTGGTCGGCATAGAGGGGTGGGGGAACAGCCCCCTGTCGCACAGGGTCATCGACACCCTGTTCTGGCGGATCAGCCACATGAGGGAGTTCACCACGCTGGAGTACTCCGCAGACAGGTGGCTGTGGGCTTCCGCACAAGCGGTTGACGCGGACAGGCTGCTGCGCAGGGAGACAGGCGACGAGCTGATGGACCACCTTGTCGACCTTGAGCGTCACGGGACGCTCGACGGTCATCACCTTTACGTCGCCGGTCTCGTGGTCAGGCTGATGGGACGGCTGATATCCGACGCTGAGACGCACACGCCTCCGCAACGCGGCATGTTCGACCAGCTGCTGCGCTACATCGAGGACCACGCCGACGAGATAGAGACATACAAGAACTCCAAGATATACCAGGCACGGCACCATGAGGGAGTCAGGAACACAGGGGAGGATTCGTCCTTCTTCTTTATGTAGGAAGGTGTCACTGACCCTTCCCACGGGATGGCAGGGACTGTCGCAGGACGACCTCCGCCACGTCCTCCTGCTCCACCATACGCTGGGGGGCAGGGGTACGGACGCGGTCAAGGCAGCCGCCCTCCTTTATTTCGGAGGGTTCCTCGTCGAGCGCAAGACGGAGTCTGGATGGCTCTGCGTACGGTCGGGTAAGCCCTTCCTGCTGTCCCCGTCGCTGCTCCCATCCGTCATCGCCACGCTGGACTGGACGTGCCGCCCGGAGGAGATGACGGACCGCATCGACCGCATCGGGAGGCACAAAGCCTGCAACATGTGGCTGCGTGACATGCCGTTCGGGAAGTACCTCATGCTGGAGAACTACTACCAGGCGTTCCTCTCCTCAAGGGAGGCAAGGCTCCTGAGGCTGATGGCGGAGATCCTCTACCAGGTGCCCGAGGGGGACACGCTTGATGCGGAGGACTACGAGACAAGCTCCGTATTCCTCTGGTACTCAGCGGTGAAGAGCCGTTTCGCTCGTGAGTTTCCTCACTTCCTCAAGCCCGTCCGTGAGGGACAGTCGACAGGGAGCCGTATGGACCAGAAGGAGATGATGACGGCACAGATACGCCTGCTCACCAAGGGCGATATCACCAAGAACGACGCTATACTCAACACGGACACCTGGTCGGCGCTCTACGAGCTTGACGCGCTGGCACGCGAGTCCGAGGAACTGAAAACCAAAAACAGCACAAGGAATGTTTGACGCAATCAATTACTTCAGGGAGATGGCGGACAGAAACAAGCTGGCCGCCAGGGAGGGATTCCACACAGTGGTCATCTCCAACTCCAACAACCTCGAGGGACTCTTCGAGCACTACCGTGACTACGACAGGTTCATCGCCGTGAGCGACACCAACACGGGCAACCTCTCGTCACAGGACGGAGCCTTCAACTTCCTCAAGAGGAGGGCGTACACCGTCTTCATCCTCGCCGGCTACGAGCACGACAACATGGATGACCGACAGCAGAAGCTGGACCTCTGCCGTGAGCTGTTCCTGCAGCTTGTCAAGCGCATCGTCCGTGACAAGTACCTGTACCGTGACAAGGGCACGTACTTCGACACGCAGGCGATCCCGAACCAGGAGATAGGCAGGTACTACCTCTCCGGGATGACGGGGCTGCACTTCACCCTGTACGTCTCGGAGCCCGTTAACCTTGAATACGACAAGAATGAGTGGGAGGGAGATTAGACGACCCGTCACCGAGGAGGACGTGCGCCGCTGGGAGCAGGAGTGGACGAGGATGATGGTCACCATCTGGCAGGAGAACATCCGCCGGCTGGCGATTGTGGACACCATGCGGCTCCACAACACCATCAGCGGCGGAGTCCGTGACACGGGGGGACAGATAGAGATACTCCATGAGTTCATGCTGTACGGCATCTATGTCGCCCGGGGGGTCGGCAACGGCTACCGCAGGGGAAACAGCGGAAAGGACGACGAGAACGGGCTGCGTTTCCTTGACAAGCGGTACCGCAAGGATCACAGGATGGGCAAGCCGCGCCAGCGCAGGGACTGGTTCTACCCCCGCTACGACAGCAGCATCTCCGTGCTTACGGAGGTGGAGACAGCCCTCTACGGCGAGCAGTACATGGGAACGCTCTCGAACGTCGTGGAGGCGGTCTTCGGCAACGTCGAGGTGAAGGGCAGCAAGGGCACCGTCGTCACGGGGACGATGAGCCGCTGGTAGTATTTTCATATTCAGCATATTTTTCGGAAATTCGCAACATGCCGACAGAGAAGGACACCATAAGACAGTTCCTGGAGCGCATCCGTGACGAGCGGATGACGCACGCCAACACCGCCACCCGCATAGGCAGCGCCATGATCATGATTCTGGACTACCTGACGGGCGGCGACTCTCCCTTCCTGTCGAAAGAGAGGGAGGACTCCACAAGTTTCCTCCTCAGGCTGCTGGCGGGAGCCGTCATAGGAGAGGCGGGCGAGATACGCCTCAATCCTGACGGAAGCATCACCTGCGGTCGTCTCCTCGTCGAGGGATCCGCCGTTTTCAACGAGATAGTCTTCAACCACCAGAACGTGCTGGAGGGCGACACCTTCTTCACCGACAACGCCATCATCGAGGAGGTGGAGCAGGTCACGCCGGACGAGTGGAAGCTCACCATGCGCAAGCTCTATGACGACGACCGGGTCACCTTCCACGTGTACGACTGCCTGAGGATAGTGATGAACAACCTCGACCGTGCCAGGACGTACAAGACAAGCTGGGCACGGGTGAACTCCGTCGACGTGGAGAACAACGTCCTCATGGTCTCCCTCTATGACGGGGAGGACGTTCCGGGTGGCGTGAACTATCCTCCGGAGCCGTCAGCAAAGGCCATACGCTGGGGTAACCCAGTCGACGAGACACGGCAGGCGGTAATGTTCGTCTCTAGCACGGACGGCAGGTGGCTGTTCCTGCAGGGGGTCACGAAACCCATCATCGACCAGACGAACTACTCCGCCTTCCTCGGACTGCCGCCAGACCTTCCCTTCCTGCGCGACCTCCCGATCAACCGCAACCACCCGTACCTCTATGCCCGTGGTCTCATCGTGCAGGACATCATCCAGCTGGACTATCAGGGGAACCCGCAGTACACCGCAAGGGACTGCGGGCTGTGGGAAAGCACGAGGCAGTACATCCACGGGTTCGACGAGACGGAGCAGCGCTACGTCACGGACCACGTGTGGCACGGAGGATGCTATTTCAGGGCAGCGGTCTCCGCTCCCTCCGTCGGTCGTGAGCCCCGCTTCAACAACCCCGACTGGGCATGCCTTCTCGGAGGAGCCAACATGACGCTGGACATCATATCCACGGCTGGCGACCAGTTCCGTGGCGGCACCGTATGGAGCACGGAGCTGGTGGCGGTCCTCTACAACGCCGAGATGCGTATACTGGAGGAGGAGATAGGCAGGGAGAACATCCAGTGGACCAGGGAGAGCGAGGACACGGCTGGAGACGAGGCGTGGAACCTGCGCCATCCCAAGGGCAGCACGGGTTTCCGGCTGGCTGTGTCGTCGGACACCGACGTGTCTGGTGAGTGGGCTGGCGGCTCGCAGGTAGCCTTCCGCTGCTCCATCGTCATCGGGGAGACAGAGTTATCAGAAACATATACAACAACGACATGATTAAGATAAAGAAAAAAGGAGGAAGGGTAGTCCACACCCCGTTGTCGTACATCTTCCAGATGAGGGAGCTCGGCGGCAGCGCCATACAGAAGTACGACAGCGAGTCGGAGACATTCAACCCCGACCGCACGCTGACACCCTACGTCCTGCAGCCGCAGCTGCTGGTGACGGACCCCGACGGGACGATACCGTCCGGGGACTACACCTCCCAGCTGAGGAATGTGTCATGGACAGCCGTCTCCGACACGGGAGGTGTAAAGACAACCATACCCATGACGTGGGACCCTTCCACGTTCGCCACCACAATCAGGATGAACGTCGCCACAGGGACGATCGTACACGTCGCCTTCTCAGCGGACTTCACTGACACCCGCCGTCAGGAGGTCCAACACTTCAAATGGTCTGAGGATCTCACCACCGAGGCACAGGCAACCAGCAACATCACGCTTGACCACGGAGGCTTTACCTCGAAGGTCAACCTCGTTCCTTGGAAGAGGTGGGGTCATTTCGGCATCCCCGTGCAGCTGCGCAACGGCAACGACACCGTCCCCGACAGCGAGGGCACGTACAGGTGGTTCTGGTGGGACGAGGAAGAGGAGGAGTGGTCCAACGACTTCACCAGCCGGCTGTGGTATGTCAGCGGCTCTGACACGAAGCAGATCGTCGTCGACCAGGACTTCATACAGGACGTGCTGCTGAAAGTGGAGGCGTACGCCTATGGCAAGACCAGCAACAAGCAGTCCTTCACCACAAGGCTGCGCCGCTGGTACGGGCAGTACCTCGAGGACATCAACCCGGTGACGGGGAAATACATCTTCAACGACACGAACATGGTGGCGCTGGAAGCGAAGGTCACCAACCGCTTCTCCGGAGACATCAAGGACCCTGCGGGGTACTTCGACATGGAGATATTCTTCGCCGTCGGAGGAGGCGAGATGGAGAGCGTCGCATACGGACCGGACGTCATCCTGCGAAGGGGGGACCTGCAGGACGGTGATCCCGTGTACGGGGTGCTCGTCAGGGAGCTCACATGCTTCCTGCCTATTGCTGACGACGACGGATACTTGCTGGCTGACGACGACGGAGCCCTCCTCGTCGCCCAGTTCCCGACAACAGAGAAAGAAGAGGAGGAATAGACTATGACAACGAAATACTATATCGTATCGGCGGACAACGCCAGAACCCTCGGGGTGACCTCGTTCCGCAACGGCAGCGAGGAAAAGGGGTACCTCGTCAACGACAGTGACGTGGAGTACGCTCCCGGCAATATCAGGAGGGAGGCACGTGAGGTCTCCGTCCAAGAGGCAAAGGAATTCGTCAAAAACCTATTTAAATAAGAATTATATGGATATCTACGCAATCAAAAACCTGTACGCATACGAGGACGGCGACACTGTCACTCCCGACATGGGCTTGCAGATAGCGGACGGTCACGGTCTGCAGCAGTACTACGACCCCACAACCTTCGCCGTGAAGGAGACCGACTTCTCACAGTACCCGGCAGTCCTCTTCCCTCAGGCTTACTCCAGCAAGCTCGGCAGGATCATCGTTCCGGAGACGGAGGGTCAGCAGTGGTACTACAACAATATCACGGACGCCGCGGGCATCCTTGACTCGCAGGGCAACGTGAAGACCGCCTTCCAGGACCGCTTCGAAAAAACGTCGGTAACCCTTAACGGAGCCACGTTCCCCGCCCTGAGGATCAAGGGAAACCTTGTCGGTCCCTCCCGCACGGACGTGACTGACAAGCGCATCTACTACGTGTCATCCTACAGGGGCATGCAGATCACCTGTCAGAAGACCATCCCCATCATGTCAAGCGTCGGCGACGCTTACGACGTGCTCCTGTCCTGTGTCGGACAGAACGGGTCCGGGGACAACGTCCTCTCGTCGGACAATGACTGGGTGCAGTTCTCCGCCTACCTGCAGCTGGCTGGAAGCACGGTGCAGGGCGCTACGGCACAGTTCCAGAGACTGGTCAACGGCGCATGGCAGAACCTCACCAACCAGACGGGCGTGTGTGAGATCAGCGGAAATGTCATCAAACTGTTCGACGCCGCCGTCAACGGATCGGAGATGTTCCGCTGCGTGATGACATACTCAGGAAAGACATACCAGAAGACCTTCGAGGTCACGGACATCCACGACCCCCTCTACGTGGTCGACGGGTGCAGCATCCTCGGAGACACCATCGCACCGGGAGAGAGGGCGACCTTCTCCCCGAAGGTGTACCGCAGGGACAACGGCGAGGAGGTCTCGGGATTCTCCTTCTCCTACGTCATCACCAAGAGGTCAGACGGCACTGTCGTCACGGATTTCGACATCACCGCCGTCACCTACGACAACGTCGTGTCGGTTGACGGTGTGTTGATAAGGACTCACGCCCACAGGGATTAGCGTATGATAGATCTCGTGACACAGAAAGAGCTGATACCGGCACCGCATGGCGTGAGGGTGAGGGGTCCCCAGGAGTGGGACTCCCTGCCCTCCGGCTATGAATTCTTCTCAGGCGGCAGGAAAGAGGACATCATAGACATCGTCCTCTGTGACGGCTATTACTACGACTGCAAGACCTCCCACGCAAAATCCTCGTCCACCAAGCCGGGAACGGCGGGAGGAGACGGTTACTGGAGCCTTTCCACGCAGCTTGACTTTGTAGCCACAAGGATACTGCTCGCACAGTACGCACTGGTGAAGAACCTTGGCGTGGAGACCATAGAGATGAAGGACGCGGGCGGAAACGTCCTCTTTCAGGCGAAGAACGGCAATGTCATCTGCAAGACGGGCACCTTCGAGAATATCACGGTCGAAGGCGTGATTAAAGCAGCCGCCATGTACGGCAAGACATATAACGTAACTGACAGCAGGATCATAAACCCGGAGACGGACAAGTCGACGTGCTACGTATTCTTCACGTCTGGCGCGTCAGCCACGCTGACGCTCCCCAGCCCCACAGACTATGACGGTCTCGAGCTGCAGTTCATCATCCCCCAGACCATGAGATACTCGGGAGCCCTGTACGTCCAGCACTCCGGAGGGATATACTTCCCCCAGACGACCTACGACATAGGTATGATAGTCATCAAGCCGGGCATCCTGCAGCACAAGACAAAGGTGGAGGTGTACCAGAACAACCTCGTGACCATCAAAGCGATCCAGGGTGCGTGGTATGTGATATCCGGATTCGTCCATGACGCAACTTGAATACCATTAATGTTAAAAGAAAGAATATGACACAGATTCCAAGCAAGAAGGCAAAAGAACTCGAGACCCTGAACGTGGGGGCAAACACCCACCTGATAGGCTACGACTCCAAGGGAGGAAAGCTCGGTCTCATCGCAGTGAGCAGTATTAAGGGGAACGTCCCCTGGTTCGGTCGGCGTTGGAAGAAAGGCATGGCGACGACAGTCGGGAAGGCTGTCGGAGACCTCGACCTCGGAAGATCCTTCGCCCACACCATCGGGCTGGGAGGGTACCTGGTGCAGAACAACCACTCCAGGGAGAAGCTCTCCGCCTCGAACCATAACTATAAGGAGTCGGGGGCCGCAGCTGACCTGACCGGAGCCTCCGGGCACTACAACTGGGGATGGAACGTTCCCATGTTCTACCAGGTGTACGAGGACGAGTCGTTTCTCTATGAGACTTTCTCGCTGGGCGCTCCCCGTCCAGGTTACTGGAACTACTACATCCCTGTCGGCAGCCGCTCATGCGCAGGCTTCGCCGCCATGGACCGCACCAACAACATCCTGAAGAACGCCGTCAACGGCACCGCCCAGTACCGTGGCGGTAACAACGACGCATCGCTTGACAACCAGTACAACTCCCAGCTCTGCAAGCCGGCGACGAACCTAAACATCAAGACGTTCCGTGAGGCGGCGCGCCGAAACGGGACGCTGTGGTTCGCCAACGAGCGTGTGATGCAGTATGTGACGGCAGCCCTCAAGCGTGTCATACTCGGCAACCGTAATATCCAGGCGGCATTCAATGCCAGTCTGGATGACGACGGGCTCCGTCAGGGTGGAACGGGACCGGGCATTGACCTTCCGGATGACTGGAGCGGGCACTTCGGATATTACCCGTATATCCGCCTTGACGCCGGCATCAGCTATGGTGACTATACGGGAATCAATACAACACCCATTACCGAGAACGGACAAACCAAGGTTATCTCGCAGATCCCCTCGTTCTACGGACTGAAGAACGACTACAAATACCTTGGTGCTATCTCAGAGAACATGCTGCTCCGCTGCAACGCTGACAAGTCACAGTCGCTGTTCATCAACAACAACATCGACGGCAGCCTGATGAACCTTGACAGCGTTGCCGGCAACGTGCAGATAGCTACGGGACCCGTGGCGGAAGCCGCCGGGTGGCAGTACCCAATGGAGTACACTCTCAAGAACCTGTCGTTCTTCCCTGGCAGCGAGCTCGGAGGTTCCGCATCCACCTTCTATGGTGACGGATACTACAACCCTGCAGCTGTAGAAGGGCTCCGTGCGGCTTACTTGCTTGGCTATGCTGTCAATGGTGACCCTGCCGGCTCGTTGTTCCTCTACGGCGACTTTGCGGTCTCGTTTGCCTATGCCTACCTGGGCGCGTTCCTCTGCGAATGGGCAGAGGCGTTCACGACGGAACCGTTCTGGTGCATGGAGGACTAGGGATATAAGGCTCTCGGAGAGAGCAAGGCACACCTCCCGTCCCTCACTTGTGGGGGACGGGAAAAATAAAAAAATCGCTCTTTGACTTGCTGGATAGGAATAAATGTATTACCTTTGCACCGCAACTCACGTTGTGGGTAGATCCCCCCTCACGCGGCTCCGTGCGGCTTACTTGCTTGGCAATGCTAACAATGGTGACAATGCCGGCTCGTTGTACCTCAACGGCAACAATGCGGTCTCGAATGCCAATGCCAACCTGGGCGCGTTCCTCTACAAGACCCTTAAAAGACAAGGGGGAGAGCCCGACCCATAGGTCGAACATATCGAAAGATGACAGCGAGCCTCGTAGCCACCTGTGGCGAGCGGCATACCTGCCGGGTAGGATTTGCAGAACACCCGAGTAACACCAGAGACACCGACCTGTAAGACACCGACCTGTAAGACACCGATTTTAGACACCGACTGAAGACACCGTCTAAAACACCGACAGTTATTCTTTTATTTTTACGGACACCGCCATGCGCAGACTCAGCGACAGCGCGGAGATGGAGACGTTGGACAACGCCAGAAGAGCCTATGACAACTACTCCGACTCCAAGCACAACCGTGGCTACGTAAGGGAGTACGACGCAGATCTCGAGAGGAACCTCGAGAAAGTCGTCATGATGATTGCCGACGAGACGTGGGTGCCCGAGGGGTACACCCCCAAGGTCATCTTCAACAGGAAGGTGAGGGTACTGGCTAAGGCTCCAATCGGCGACCACGTCACGGAGAGCGCCTCGATACTCCCTTACGAGAAGTCACTATATGACTACTCTACGTGGAGGGCTCCAGCCGTCAAGCCGGGGCTCGGCACCCATGCGTTCCTCAGGTTCCTGAGAAACGAGCTGTACAGTCATACCCAGTCGGAGATGATGTACAACATCCCCATGGACATCCACCACTACTTCCCACTGATGAGCCATCAGGTCCTCAAGGACACCGTCGACAGGGTCGTGAAGCCGGGGAAGTTCCGCAGGTTCCTCTACAAAGTGATAGACAGCTATCCCGGCGGGATACCACTCGGAATCAAGGTGTCGCAGATACTTGGACAGATATACCTTGCCCCGTTCGACCGCATGGCGATGCGCTTCTTCCGGATAGCGGAGGACCCCGACAAGCTGGCGTACTGGACAAGGAGGTACGTCGAGGCGAAGATCGTCACCGCCAGGACTCCCGACGAGTTCCGGGAGCTCTGCAGGGGACCGTCATGGCTGGCGGGGAAGTTCCACCGCTACGCCAGGGAGGGACTGCCGTTCTATTTCCGCTTCGTGGACAATATCCTGCTGCTGCATGAGGACAAGGCCGTGCTGCATATCGCAAAGGAGCTGACCATCATGCACCTGACAAGGGACTTCCTCTGCAGGCTCAACACGGACTACAACGTCCGCCCTACATGGGCGGGGATAAGAATGGTAGGCTACACCTTCCTGCACTCTCAGACAATGCTCGGGAAACAGAACAAGAAAGAACTTTGCCGTGAGGTGCACAGACTCCGCAGGAAAGGATACGGGGAGGAGGATATAAGGATCAGGCAGGCGTCCCGCCTCGGGTACGCCAAGCACGCCAACAGTATACATTTATTCAAGAAAATAGGCATGGAAAAATCATTGGGCAAGATCATCAAGTCCAGGAGGGTGAGGGCACCCTTCCCGGACATGAACGGCAGCCAGAAGGTCAAGTTCTCCTCCATCGTCAACAAGGAGGAGGACGACAAGGTCAAGATCCTGCTGATAGACTACAGGATTGTGGACTCCAAGATAGACAAGGACAAGATACTAGTGCAGGTGGAGAAGTCGGACGGGGCTCCGGAGACGGTCGAGAAGTCGAAGCCCAACAAGGCTCTAGCCATCCGTTTCAAGAAGATCCTGAAGACATTCGTCACCAACGACGAGGAGGAGTACGTCTTCGAGAAGAAGAAGGACGAGCGCGGCGACCCGACACTCATCGACGCGGAGTACTACAGCTTCACGGGGTCGAAGATACTGATAGACCAGGCTGTGAACGACTTCACCATCGAGGACCTTCCATGCCCGACAGTCATCCGGCAGTTCACGGGCAGGAACGGACAAACCTTTGTTAAATTCACATAATATGGAAAAATCTGCTTATTACAAGGAGCCACGGACGTACATGGTGTACGACGGCTCACACATCATCGGTTACCTCAATGAGGAGATCGTCGAGGACTACCTTCCGGAAGAACACCAGGAGGACGAGCAGGCGTATACCGCCTACAAATACACGGGCACGGAGGCCGACGGAGGCACCGTGATGCCGTGCGACAATCCGTCCGACTACGGTGAGGTGGCGAACGCCATCATCCGCTCACGCTACTCCGTGTCCCAGGAGATGGCTATCCACCGCCACGCCGGGAACGGAGACTACGAGGACAACCCCAAGGAGTACGACGACTACAACCAATGGTGCGAGGCGGCGGTCGCCCTCGCCAAGAAATGGCTCGGAATTTCCTGAGCCTCCCGTAATACGGCAGGAGTCCCCTGCCGTATTTTCATATCCCGACGCGTGTTCCTATCTTTGCGGAAAGAAAACCAACCCGATATGAAAATCGTTACTGTCATCTCCCTGGTCGTCGCCCTGCCGCTGAGCATAGGGGCAGAGATCATGAGGTACGTATACCAGGACTGGGAGTTCGCCAAGTGGATAGGGATGGCTGTCGCCGTCGACACTCTCCTGGGCATACTCAAGCACCTGGTGCACAAGGACGCCTCCAGCGAGAGTTTCTTCGCCAAGTTCTCGAAGAAGATCGCCGTCTACATCCTCCTGCTCATCCTCGCCAACATCCTCACGAACTTCACCGTCAACGGAAGCACCATAGGGGCGACGGACTGGATGGGGACATACCTGTGCGTCTACATGCTCGTCAGGGAGGCGATATCCGTCATGAAGAACGCCAACGCCGTCATCCCCATCTTCCCCAAGAGCTTCATCAAGCGCTTCAAGGACTTCAACGAGAATGGGGAGTATATCAAGAGAGGAGGTGAGGAATGAGGAGAATCACAAGGATCTTCGTGCACTGCACGGCATCATACCAGAAGACAACGACCATCAAGTCGCTGCTGAACGAGTTCAAGGCAAAGGGATGGTCGGCACCGGGCTATCACTGGGTGATAGACTGCGACGGCAACGTCCACAAGCTGCTCGACGAGGAGAAGGCCGCCAACGGGGTGAAAGGCTACAACGCCCACTCCATCCACGTGGCGTGGATAGGGGGCATCGACAAGGAGCACCCGAAAGGCATCGACAACCGCACCGAGCAGCAGAAGATGGCTCTCTACGACTGGGTGGCGAAGCTGAAGATGAAATATCCGGACGCCACCATCATGGGACACAGGGACATCTCGCCGGACCTGAACCACAACGGCATTGTCGACCCATGGGAATACATCAAGGCATGCCCGTGCTTCAACGCCATGACGGAATTTTCGGAACTTAACAAGATAACAAAATGCGACAACTGTTGATCATTTTACCGCTTCTTGCCCTGTTTGGGCTGTGCGGATGCAGGACAACCAGCTCCGTGGAGAGGCAGCAGACCGCCATACGGGACTCCGTCGTCATACGTGACAGCTTCTCCGTGCGTGACTCCGTACGTATCAAGGACTCCGTCCTGCTCACCACATCCGTGCGTGACTCCGTACGTATCAAGGACTCCACCGTCATCGTCAAGGACACACAGGGGAATATCGTCTCCCAGGAGCACTGGCACGACCGGGAGCACATGAGCTCCGTGACAGACTCCGCCGTCATCTACAGGATGATCGCCGAGGAGTCCGTAGAGACGAACAACAGACTGCTGGAGGCTCTCAGGGACACCAGGGAGCAACTGCAAAGGGAGCGTACCACCGTCAGGGAACCGTCACTGACGGAAAAGCTGCGCCTTGTGGGCTCCGGGGTCCTGCTGGCTGTCATCGCCGCCGTTGTGATATTCGCCTTCACGCGCAAGCGCAATGAGATTTCATTTTAGTTAGTATCATAATATTAGTATTGTTTTAGATCATAGGTGATTGTTTTTGTAGATTAGTAGTGTAACGCAAGTAATTCGTAGTTCAAAGTAGTTTGAATAAATAGTTATACTGTATTGCGACTTGCCCGAGAGGGTAGGTCGCTTTTCTCTTATTTTCATGCCGAAAAATTCATGGAATTTGAGATTTTTCGACCGTGAATGATACAACTTATTAGGAATTTTCGTATATTTGCAACAGAAAAAAGGAAAAACATATGGAGATTTTAACACTGCTTCCCTTCATCTGGATCATGGTGTTCCTTGTTGTCAAGAGACTACCACAAGAGACCTCCATGCAGGAGGAGCCTGTGGGATGGAATTCCTTTCGGCACAGCGTAAGGGATGTCAGCGGTAGGTTTGTCGTGGAGAAAGCGTTTATGACGAAACGCGCACACTATGCCCTTCGTGTCAGGAACCTCAAGACAGGCGAGTCAAGGACTCTCTACGGGAAAGATCCTCACGATGTGTCAGGCAAGGCTAAAAGAGTTTTCCTTCTCTGGGGAGTGTCTTGAAAGTATTTTCACACACCTGACAGAAACGGTATATTTGCAATAAAAAACAAATATACCGTTTTCTATGGCTAATCAAGAGACTTTTCAGGCGATAATCGAAGTAAACAGCAAACAGGCTGAAGACCGTGTCGAAGCCCTCCGGAAGAAACAAAAGGAGGCTGCGGAAGAACTGTCCAGACTCAAGAGAAAGGATTCCTCTGCCACCAAGGAGCAGATAAGACAGTCAGAGCAGTACCTGAAGACTGTCTCACGTCAGCTGACGGAGGAAACCCGTCACGCAAAAGGTCTTTCCGCTGCCCTGCAGACACTCTCAAAAAAGAACTACTTCGAGTTGAAACAAGAGGTGAGAGGCCTCAACAAACTGATGCGTGACGGCTCCGTCGAGAAAAACTCGAAGGAGTGGAAGGCTCTCGCGGAACGCATCAAGAACGCACGCAGGGAGATGAGGGAATACACCAGTGCGACAGAGGAAGTCAAGAAGCAGGATCCTATTTGGAAAAGATTCATTGTCGGGCTCAACACCCACTGGGGCGCTATCACACAGATCGTCGGAGCAGTGACGGGACTGACCGTCGCTATCCGTTCCTCAGTCAAGGCTTACGCCTCCATGGAGGAGGCGATGGCTGACACACGGAAATACACGGGTCTTACAGACGCTGCCGTCAGGGATCTCAACGAGGACCTGAAGAAAATGGACACCCGTACCAGCAGGGAGGAACTCAACGAGCTGGCAGGTGTGGCAGGAAGACTCGGCAAGACTTCCAGACAGGATATCCTTGATTTCGTCGACGCGGCAAACCAGATAAAGGTGGCGCTTGGTGACGACCTCGGTGATGATGCCATAGACAAGGTCGGCAAGCTCGCCATGGCGTTCGGTGAGGATGAGAAAATGGGACTGAGAGGCGCCATGCTCGCCACCGGCTCCGCCGTCAACGAACTGGCACAGAATTCCTCGGCACAGGCGGGGTACCTGGTAGACTTCACCGCACGTGTGGCAGGCTTCGGCAAGCAACTCGGACTGACACAGGCACAGATCATGGGCTTCGGTGCCGTCATGGACGAGAACCTGCTGCGTGACGAGATGGCAGCCACCGCCTTCGGCAATATGCTCACCAAGATGCAGACCGACACAGAGAAATTCGCACGTATCGCAGGCATGGACATGAAGAAGTTCTCAGACCTTCTCAAGACGGACGCCAACGCCGCCATCCTGGCACTTGCGGACAACCTCAAGAAAGCGGACCCGCAGACGATGATGAAGATGCTCGACGACATGGGACTGGACGGGAGCCGTGCCGTGGGTGTCCTTTCTACCCTCGCCGATAAGATCGACGATGTCAGGGCACGTCAGGAGCTCGCCACGAAGGCATACAAGGAAGGCACCAGCGTGTCGAAGGAGTACGCCACCATGAACAACACCGTGGAAGCCGGAATCGACAAAGCCAAGAAACAGTTCATGGAGATGACGGTGGAGCTGGGTGAGAAACTTATGCCGGTCGTCAGATACACGATAAGCAGCACCTCTTTGATCATAAAGGGACTTTCCGTCCTCGTTGGCTTCCTTATGCGGAACATCGGTGCCATAACGAAACTCTCCATGTTCCTTGCCGAGTACATCGTCCTCAAAAAAGCTTACTATCTCTGGACGCAGCGCACTGTCCTTCTGGAGAAAATGGAGCTTGCCCTGAACAAAGCGGGCATCGCCGTCCACAAGGCATGGGTCGCATGGCTGAAAACCAGGACTATAGTCCTCCTCGCATGGAACGGAGCAATTACAAAGACCATAGCCCTGCAACGGATATGGAACGAGGTCCTCATGAAAAACCCTGTAGGTCTTGTCGCCACGGCTGTCATAGCATTGACTGCCGGTGTCATGAAACTTATCGACGTGCTGGGGAGAAACGAGGCTAAACAGAGAATCGTCAATGACCTCAATAAAACCGCTATAGAGAACGCTGCCGAGGAGCGTGCGGAAATATCACGTCTTGTGGAAAAAGCCAGGGACGAGAACGAACAGCTTGACAAACGCAGGGAGGCTGTTGAGAAACTTAACGAGATCATCCCAGGCTATAACGGGCGTCTCGACGAGACGACCGGGAAATACTATGAGAACGCCCGTGCGCTTGAGTCGTACAACGCACTTCTACTGGAGAAGTACCGTCTGGAGGCTGCTGAGGGAAAGATAAAGGACATAGAGAAGAACAGATTCAAGGCTGACCTCGAATATGAGGAGAGAATGCGGGAGTCCCGTGAGCGTGAGAAGAAGGGCGGCGGTATCCTTACCCGTTGGGCGCAGACGCAGGGTCCTCAGGCGGAGGGAAGCGTATCGGAGAAAGCCTTTCAGGAACAGATCACAAAGGAGCATAAGAAACAGACGGTGGAATACGACAGACAGCTGGATATCGTCAAGGGTATTAAGAGAAACTCCCAGGAAACCCTTGACACAGCCCGGCAGATAAACGCAGTCATGGAAAACCAGCGCAGGAAACTGGAAGGCGGAAATGAGGAGAAAGAAAAACCGAAAGGGGACACAACCTATACTCCTGCCAAGAAGAGTGCTGGAGGTAATTCCAACCAGGAGAAAAAAGCACGCAAAGAGCATATCAGACTACTCCGTGAGGAATCCAGAGAGGAGAAGGCTGTCACTGACGAGCGTCTCGCTGAGAACATGCTGGCATACAGCGCAGGCCTGAAGAACTACCGACAGTTCATCAACGACCAGCACAAGATAAGAGAGGACGGTCTGAAGGCTCAGATGAGGGTCTGGGAAGGAGAGAAAGCCGAATATGCCAAATACGAGAAACAGCTGGCTGCCCTCACTCTTGACGGAGACCAGGATCGTGTCCGGATGAGACTGGACGACGTGGAGCGTGAGCACCAAATGGTCGTCATGAGACTCCGTGCCTCCTTTTCCGACGAGAACTCCGAGTACTACCGGAACGAGGACGCTCTTAACGAGGCTCTCTACCAGGCTGACATCATCTTCCTGCAGGAAAAGGCGAGACTCTACCGTGAGGGATCACTTGAGAGAATGCAGATAGAGGAGGATATAGACATCCGGGAGAAGGAGCACCAGCTGGAGCGTGAGCAGGATTTCCAGGAAAGGCTTCAGGATGTCAAGGTCCGCTATCTGCAGCAGAGTGACACAGAGCGTGAGCAGATGGAGCTGAACGCACTGGAGAAACTCTACCAGCAGGGACTTCTGAAAGAGGAGGAGTACCAGCGTGCCCGGCTTGCCATCAAGGCACAGTACGCCAACGGCACGACGGAAGGCGAGAAAACGGCACAGGCAGGGGCTAACGCCGCGAAGGTCGCACGGAGCGAGGTAAGGGAAGGTGCCGGTGCCGCTGCCGACATTCCCATCATCGGTGACATTGCCATCTATGCGGCTACCATGAGCAAACTTAAAGAGATGTATGAAAGTGATGAGCTTTCATACAGGGACTATATGGCCGCCAAGCAGCAGGCGACCGCCCAGTTCTGCCAGGACCTCGCCTCGCAGATGCAGTCAGCCTTCGACGGCATCAATCAGATCATGTCCGCCACCAGTCAGCTCTACTCTGCACAGGCAGACCTCGAGACCGCTCAGGTGAAGAAGAAATACGAGCAACAGATTTCCGCCGCAGGAAACAACCAGAAGCGTGTGAAGAAGCTCCAGGAGAAACAGGCGAAGGAAGAGGCAGCCATCAAGACCAAGTACAACCGAAAGCAGGTGAAGATACAGATAGCGCAGGCTCTCGCACAGACAGCGATGAACGCCCTGAACGCCTACGGATCAGCAGCTGCTGTACCCGTTATCGGATATATCCTGGCACCAATAGCGGCAGCCATGGCTGTCGCAGCCGGCATGATACAGATCGCCGCCATCAAGAAGCAGGCAGCCGCACAGGAGGCAGGATACTATGAGGGAGGATTCACTGGCGGCAGGAAGTACCGACGGGAGGCTGGCGTTGTGCATGAGGGAGAGTTCGTCGCCAACCACCAGGCTGTCAACAACCCCAACGTCCTTCCATTGCTTGACATGATAGACCGGGCGCAGCGCAACAATACCGTCGGGAGCCTGACACGTGAGGATATCTCCCGCCAGCTCGGCACCGGCGGCAGCGTGGTGGCTCCCGTCGTCAACGTGAGCACGGACAATGAGGAGATGAGACAGTCGGCTGAGCAGCTGTCTGAGGCTGCCGCAGGGCTGAGCGACCGCCTCGCAGAGCCGATTCCCTGCTTCGTCGTCCTCGACGGTCCTAACGGACTCTACCAGCAGCTGAAACACCTTGAGAACCTGAAGAAACAGAAATGATACAGTGCTATATCAACAACACACCTGGATACCCTGATATCCAGTCGGAGATCAAGGTCACCAAGGAGAACCCCTTCGTGGCTAACGGGGACTCGTTCACCATGGACGTGAACTTCCCCATGTCAATACCCGAGAACGCCGCACTCTTCGGAAACCTCCACCGCATGGACGTGTCAAAGAGGATCCAGGTGTTCGACGACTGTCAGCTTTATGCCGACAACCTCCTTCTCATAAGAGGCTCCGGAAGGGTGACGGAAGTCACGGAGACGACTGTCAAGCTGCAGATCCTCGGGGGGTACAACAATATACGGTACCAGTCGGCGTTCCAGAAAGTGTTCATCGACCGCATAGACAACTACCCGAGGGTGGCGGACAAGTACAGACCGAGGAATGTCTACAACAAATGGTGGGACAATATCGCCATATCAGGAGTGTGGGTGGAGGACGAGGTGGCACAGAAAGGGTATGTCGGAGACAAGTACAGCTACGTGTTCCAGCCCATATACGATGCCACCAACGGGCTGATAGCCAACCACTGCATGCGCTGCGAGGGAGTAGGGAAGACCGGTCAGCTGCTGACCAACGCCGCCGTGCAGCCGAACCTGATGATGGTGCTCCGGAAAGTCCTCGAGTACATGGGATACACGATATCCCTGAACGAGTTCGACTGCGCCCCATGGAACGAGATGGTCATCGCCAGCGCACGGCAGACCCTGAACATCGCATATGCCCTCCCTCACTGGACCGTTGACAGGCTGCTTGACGAGATCCGCAACCTCTTCAACGCCTCCTTCGTCTTCGACGACTCCAGGAAATCCGTCCGGATCGTCCGCAACAATGAGATGAACGCATCCAACGATGTCGCATACGATGTCGTGGAGGAGTTCAAGACGAACTACGACGAGGACGGCATCCAGTATGTGGGAGGATCAAACCTGAAATACCTGCTTGACGGTGACGACAGGACGCTGGACGACTTCCCGGCTGACCTGATGAGGAACTTCCCCGTCAGGAACTATGACTCCTTCGCCGAAATGATGAGGGACTTCGAGTCGATGACAGAGAAGGAGTGCTTCACGACGATATTCCACTGCCCGCAGGGGTTTTTCTTCTACGGGCACAAATACGACGCTGAGGGCATGGACACGGGACAGTACACCCTGCAGCGGTTCGGCATGTTCAGCCCCCTCTACAGGAACCTGGACACAGACAGCTTCCTCGAGCTGAGGATGTATCCCGTACAGATGAAGTATGACATCTTCGACTTCTTCTGGGTCTCCGTGCCGATCCTGCTCCCAGAGAAGCATGAGCTGAAGGCACGCGCATGGCTGCCCATCGTGAACAACGACAAGGGCAACGAGTATATCGACTACGACGAGAAAGGATACGTCTCCGTATCAAACGTGCTGGAGGACGGGGACTCCTCGACGACAGAGGAGGAGGAGGACAGCACAGGCATCGCCCTGATGTGGGTAGGGGAGTACGCCCACCCGATAGACGACGACGCGCTGAAGAAGGTGCCCTCCTCGTTCACGGACATGAGGAACAGTTACCTTATAAGCAGCATACTGCCATGGTCCATGTGCCTTGTGGACCCGTACGACAACCAGCACTACATCGGAGAGCTCCACAGGGGAAGCCTGCAGATCGAGTCGACGGTGGACGTGAACAACGAGGTATGCTACCAGTTCCTCTGCGACGGAATACCAGACCCCTCGGCGGTATACAACTTCCGCAACAAGCGGTACCTCTGCTCCAAGGTGGAGATCAGGGTGACGGCAGACGGCATCGACCGCCTGAAGACAGGGTACTTCCACGAGATAAAGCTATAGGTAACCCTCGAAGTCAGCCAGCACGTCGTAGACCTTCATCCCACGACCCTGCAGGTACTGGTTGGTGGTCGCCACGCTGCTGTGGCGAGCCTGCTTCTGGGCGACCTCTATGCCGACCTGGTTGGCGATGTCCCTGAGACCGGAGTCCTTCAGCGAGTAGAACTGATAGTGCCTCGGGAAACCAAGTACCTCCCTGCAGCGGTTGAACTCCTGGGTGAAATGCCTCGGGTCCTGCCTCCTGTCCGACGGCATGAATCCGCGCCCGAAAAGAAAGCTGCCCCCAGGATGGTCGAAAGTGTTGAGGTCAAGCATGAGCCTGATAATCCTGTTCGGCAGTTTTATCTTGCCGTCCCTGCGGTTCTTCGATATCTGGCTGGAGACGAAGACGCTGCCCTCCTTGATGCTTATATCGTTAAGACGGATGAAACTCAGCTCCGTCGGGCGTATAGCCGTGCAGTACTCCATCAGCACGGCAAGAAGGAAATACCTGTTGTTCTCATCCAGGTACTGTCCAAGCCTCCTGAGGTCGGCGTGCTCCAGCGGCTGACGGAACTTGCCGTGCTCCGGAAGCTGGTGGATGTACTGCACGGGGTTCTCCAGGAGATACCTTTTGTCGACCATCCATGAGCACAGTGTGCTGCACCATGTACGGTAGTTGTTCCGCGTCTTCGGCGACAGGTCACGGTCAAGCAGGAGGTAGTCGAGGAAATCGACGAAGAAAGCCTGATCCAGTTGGTGACAGTAGGTCACCGGCTGCAGCTGCTCGCCGATATACTCCGTGAGTATCCGCAGCCTTGACGTGTAGTCGAAGAAGGTCTTCCGCTTCAGGATATCCTTCTTATATATATTAATAAGGTATAGGCGGTAACGCTCAAGGACCTCGTCGACGAGACTGTCGCTCCTGGTCGTGTTCTCAGGAGCCCACACGTTCCAGCCACGGCTGACCTGGTTATAGATGTTGGCGATGATGCGGTTAGCCGCCACGTCACGCTCACGCCCCTCCCTGAAACGGTCAAGCATGTACTTCTTCCTCTTCATACGACCCGTCATAGGGTCAACCTGGGAGAACCACACATAGCTCTCCCTTCCGTCATGACGCTGGGGCGGAATGAAATCCACCACCTTAAAATGGAAATTGTCCGGTTTCTTTTTGGAAAACATTTTTTTTACGTTTGTTGCGAACAACCAACGCATACGATAACATTTGTCCGAATTATGTCCGAGTATTAAACCCTGAAAGGTCGCAAGCCCTTTGTGTCTGGGCTAAGCGACCTTCTTTGTTGCGGAGGCAGGATTCGAACGTGCGACCTCCAGGTTATGAGCCTGGCGAGCTACCAACTGCTCCACTCCGCGATCATTTCTCTTAAGCGGCTGCAAAGGTACGACTATTTTTTGAAAAGACCAAAAAAATAAGCCGTTTTTTTGTAAATATGCTGTTTTTTCGGCAATTTCTGTGAAAAGATTTGGCTATTTGGAAAGTATTTTCTAATTTTGCACACTGTATTTGTTATGTGCAATGCAAAATAATTTGGGAGGATAGAAAAGATGTCAATATCAAAGACCAGACAGAAGTTGGTTGACGTGGCGCGCCAATTGTTTGCCAAGAATGGAATGGAGAATACGACGATGAATGACATTGCCCTTGCCTCAGGCAAGGGACGCCGTACCCTCTATACCTATTTCAAATCGAAGGAAGATATCTATTATGCTGTCATCGAGGGAGAATTGGAGCGTTTGTCCGATAAACTTGATGAAGTTGCCGCTCGTAAGATTCGTCCTCAGGACAAGGTGGTGGAGTTGATATACACTCATCTGAATATGATTCGTGAGACGGTGGTGCGCAATGGTAATCTTCGTGCAGAGTTCTTCCGTAATATCTGGATGGTGGAGAAAGTCCGCAAGAGTTTTGATGCTGCGGAGATTGAGCTTTTCTGCAAAGTATTCCGTGAGGGAAAGGAAGACGGGGAGTTTGACATAGATAATGTGGATTTGGTGGCAAACATCACCCACTATTGTATCAAGGGGCTTGAAGTGCCATATATCTATGGACGTATTGCCCATGGGCTCTCAGAGGAGGCCACAAAGCCACAAGTCGCCAAATTCGTCTATGGTGCCTTGGGACATATTACGATTAAAAACAATTAATATATTAATCAATAAAGAATTATGGGATTATTAGAAGGAAAGACAGCCCTGATTACAGGGGCTGCGCGCGGTATTGGAAAAGCCATCGCATTGAAGTTTGCCGAGGAAGGCGCCAATATCGCATTCACCGATCTGGAGGTGAATGAAGAGACAGAGAAGGAGATCGCTGCCAAGGGTGTAAAGGCAAAGAGTTATGCTTCCAACGCTGCTGATTTTGCTCAGACAGAGGAAGTGGTAAAGGCAGTGAAAGAGGAGTTTGGCAGTGTTGACATTCTGGTAAATAACGCAGGTATTACGAAAGACGGTCTGATGCTTCGTATGACCGAGCAGCAGTGGGATGCTGTGATTGCGGTTAACCTGAAGTCAGCCTTTAACTTCATTCATGCCTGTGTCCCTGTGATGATGCGTCAGCGTGGTGGTAGTATCATCAATATGGCATCTGTGGTAGGTGTTCACGGTAATGCCGGACAGGCAAACTATGCAGCTTCAAAAGCTGGTCTGATAGCCCTTGCCAAGAGTATTGGTCAGGAGATGGGTCCCAAGGGTATCCGTGCCAATGCCATTGCCCCCGGTTTCATTGATACCGCTATGACCCAGGCTTTGCCTGATGATATCCGCAAGGAGTGGATTAATAAGATTCCTCTTCGTCGCGGTGGTCAGGTGGAGGATATCGCCAACGTTGCTACCTTCCTTGCCTCCGACATGTCTAGTTATGTCAGCGGTCAGGTCATTCAGGTGGATGGTGGTATGAACATGTAATCCATTAGAAATGAAGCAAATGCGGAAGAGGACATGGGCTGCAAGGCTGTTGCTATTGGTGTTCTTGCCAATACTGCTGTTCTCTTTCATACACACCCATCAGTATGCCGTCAGTGTGGAAAGTGGTTGTTACGAGTGTACCAATCACTTACCACACGGAGGGCATATTTCTTTACAAGCCATTCATATTCACGACTGTGTACTCTGCCAGTTTGTCTCTTTGTCCTTTGTGGCAGGAATGACTTTAGTATTGGTAGTAGCAAGACAGGTTGACACAGTCTTATTAAACACCCAAACACCGCGGTGCCTGTCGGCGGTGTACCGTCCTCATTCCCCACGAGCACCTCCTGTTATCTGATAAAATAAAGTTTTAGTATAATTTTAGTATAACAGTTATCAGATAACACAAAAATGAAGGCAATATATATATTATTACTGTCATGGGCTTTTGTGCATACCCCCATGACAGCAGAACCATTGGCTCAGAAAGTGTCGTTACAAGGAAAAGTGACAGATGCCACCGATGGTATGCCCGTGGCAGGTGCCAGTATTTATTTCCCTTTGCTAAAAGAAGGGACAGTGACAAATGAAGATGGTTTCTACAGCCTGCGAAACCTGCCAGCCGTAAAGACAACCATTCAAGTGTCTTATGTAGGTCATCTTACGATTATTGAGACCATCGACTTGCGTGTGTGTCATGAGAAAGATTTCGTGATGCATGAAAACAATGCCATGTTAAAAGAGGTGGTGGTAACTGGTCTGACGGGTAATGCGCGTGCCGACTATTCCCCTGCGCCAGTCTCTGTGGTTGCTCCACGTGTCCTTCAGGAGACCTCATCGACGAATATCATCGATGCGGTGGCGCATCAGCCGGGAGTATCTCAGATTACGACAGGTAGCGGTATCTCCAAACCTGTCATTCGCGGTCTGGGTTATAATCGTATCGTTACCGTCAATGACGGAATCCGTCAGGAAGGACAGCAATGGGGTGACGAACATGGTATTGAGGTAGATGCCCAGACGGTGCACTCTGTCGAGATTCTGAAAGGTCCAGCCTCGCTGATGTATGGTTCCGATGCGATGGCTGGTGTGTTGGTGCTTCACGAACAACCCGTCATGCCACAAGGAAAGATGCGGGCAATGGTAGGGGGTGAGTATCAGACGAATAACCGGATGTGGGACTATACTGTTGATTTCGCAGGTAACAAGGGCGGTGTCGTCTGGAACTGGCGGTGGAGCCAGAAAGATGCCGGTGAGTATAAGAACAAGCGGGACGGCAAGGTATGGGGCTCCCAATTCAGAGAACAGGCACTGACAGGAATGTTAGGACTGAATCGCAGTTGGGGCTATTCCCACCTGAAGTTCTCCACCTACCATATTACTCCAGGACTTGTAGAGGGCGAACGTGATGAGGCGACTGGTGAGTTGGCGCCATCGGCAGCTTATCAGAAAATCTATCATCATAAAGCAGTTCTCGACAACTCTTTCATTATTGGTGATGGTTCATTAAAGGCTGTTGTTGGCTATCAGCAGAATCGCCGTAAGGAGTATGAGGAAAACGATGAGTTAGGACTCGACTTCCGCCTGCATACCGTCAATTATGATGTCCATTATGTCTCCACCAAGGATTTGTGGCAATGGTCGGCAGGTATTTCAGGAATGTGGCAACACTCAGAGAATCTTGGCGAGGAGTTCCTGATACCTTCCTATCGTCTGTTTGATATAGGTGCTTTTGCCTCTGTAACCCGTAATTTTGAGCAATGGACACTGAGTGGAGGACTGCGGTTCGACCATCGTCACCTGCACAGCTATGCCCTGATGGATGATGGCGAGGAGCGTTTTGAGGACTTCAGTCGTAATTTCAAAGGATTGACAGGTAGTCTTGGTGTTATTTATCGTATCACCTCTCAGTGGAATGCCCGTCTTAATCTTTCGCATGGTTTCCGTGCTCCTAACCTTAGTGAACTGGGTTCCAATGGTGAGCATGAGGGAACATTCCGTTATGAGATAGGTAATCACTCATTGTCACCAGAACGCAGTTGGCAGTTTGATCTGGGTATTGACTATTCCTCAAGTATCCTTTCTGCTCAATTATCCCTGTTTGCCAATCACATCAACAACTATATCTTTTTGCAACGGTTAGACGTGAATAGCGATGAGTTTCAGTATATGTCAGGTGATGCCCGTTTGTGGGGTGGGGAACTATTGGTTGACTTACACCCCATTGAGCCCTTGCATTTCGAGAATACCTTCTCGTATGTGAATGCCGTACAGTTGCATCAACCATCGGAAAGTCGTTATCTGCCCTTTACACCGGCTCCTCGCTGGACTAGTGATTTACGTTATGATATTATTCGTGACGGACGTGTGCTGAACAACACCTATGTGAGTCTGGGAATGGAGTGCTATCTGCGTCAGGGTCATGTGCATACGGCGAATGCGACAGAGACGGAGACACCTTCTTATACACTGTTCAATCTCTCAGCTGGTACAGATGTCAAATGGCATGGCAGGAAAGTAGCTTCTGTGTTCCTGAATGCCACAAACCTGTTCGATCGTTCTTACCAGTCGCATCTCAGTCGATTGAAGTATGCTGACGGACCAGGCATTTGTAATATGGGTCGTAATATTGGCATCAAAGTATTGATACCAATATTGCTGTAACGCTATTTCTGCTTGAATTCCAGCGTCTTAGGGAGTTTCTGCCACTTACCGTTCTTCGGTATCTTGACAGTGCTCCCTTTTTCTTGTTTGAAGATGTAGACGGAGTCGTTCTTACGTGTCAGTGTCGCCTCCAGATCCTCACTGCCGAAATCGTTGATCAGCGTCATGGAAGCCTTCTTCTCATCCTCTATCTCTGCCTCTACCATGACCCAGCAGAACGAGTGCCCCTTCCGCCCCAGATAACCAGGCAGCTCCCCGTACAGTTCCTGTCCTGCGATCTTGATGTTCTTATCATAAAAGTTGATACGCAGGAACACCTCATATTCGTCATTATAGAGATAACCCTTGAAAGACTTTCCTCCCTCCTGTGCAAAGACGGGAGACAGCAGCATACCGATAAATATAGATAAAATGGTTCTTTTCATCTTCAAATCTTTGTGTGCGACAAAGGTACTAAATCTAAATCAATTAATTGTATAAATGACTAAAAATATATCGACAAACATTCTGCGATTTAAAAAATTTTAAGTACCTTTGTAGCCGTTATACATGTATAAGAATGGGAAAAGAAATGTTAAAGCCTGATTATATCTTTGAATCGAGCTGGGAGGTTTGTAATAAGGTTGGCGGTATTTATACCGTGCTCTCCACTCGGGCAAAGACATTACAGGATGTGATGAAGGACCAGATCATCTTCATTGGTCCCGATTTTTGGCAGGAACAAGAGAGTCCATACTTCCAAGAGGATAAGTCGCTCTTTGCCGAGTGGCAATGGGAGGCGAAGGAGAATGGTCTTGAGGTAAGAGTCGGACGCTGGACAGTTCCTGGAGAGCCAATCGCAGTCTTAGTGGATTTCAAGCCTTTCTTTGAGAAGAAAAACGAGATTTACGCATGGTTATGGGAGCACTATCATGTGGATTCATTGCATGCTTATGGCGATTACGACGAAGCATCCATGTTCTCGTATGCTGCTGCGTTGGTTGTAGAGAACTTCTATAATCACTATCTACTGAACAAAAAGAAACGTGTCATCTATCATGCTAACGAATGGATGTGCGGACTGGGTGCCTTGTATATTAATAATGTGCTGCCCCAGATCGGTACTGTCTTCACGACACATGCCACCAGCATTGGTCGTTCCATCGCAGGTAATCAGAAACCCCTTTATGACTACCTCTTCGCCTATCATGGTGATCAGATGGCTGATGAGCTGAACATGCAGAGCAAGCACTCCATTGAGAAGCAGACAGCATGGCATGTCGACTGTTTTACGACGGTCAGTGACATCACGGCAAATGAGTGTAAGGAACTGCTCGACAAACCTGTCGATGTGGTGCTGCCTAATGGTTTCGACAATAGTTTCGTTCCCAAGGCTGCCACCTTCACCAAGAAACGTAAGGCTGCCCGCAAGCGTCTGCTGGAGATCGCTAATGCCCTGTTGGGTGAGCGTCTTGACGATGACACACTGATTGTGTCTACCTCAGGTCGCTATGAGTTCCGTAACAAGGGTATCGATGTCTTTGTGGAGGCAATGAACCGTTTGTTGCGTGACAAGGACTTGAAGAAGAAGGTACTCGCCTTCATTGAGGTGCCTGGTTGGGTAGGGGAGCCCCGTAAGGACCTGCAGGAGCGTCTTGCCAGTGGGAAGTCGTTCGATACTCCCTTGGAGGTGCCGCAGGTGACCCATTGGTTGCATAACATGAGCCATGATAATGTGCTGGGTATGATGAAATACTACGATATGCACAATCGTAAGGAAGACCAAGTGAAAGTGATCTTCCTGCCGTGTTATCTCGACAGCAAGGATGGTATCATGGATATGACCTATTATGATGTCGTGCTGGGTAATGACCTCTGCATCTATCCCTCTTATTATGAGCCTTGGGGCTATACCCCGCTGGAGGCTGTCGCCTTCAAGGTACCATGTATCACCACCGACCTTGCAGGTTTCGGCCTATGGGCAAACAAGGAGTTTGGTCACTATGGTGAGATAGAGGACGGCGTGAAGGTGATCCATCGTACTGACTATAACTACTCTGAGGTTGCCGATACCATCAAGGATACTGTCGCCAGGTTCTCTGGTATGACAAAGAAACAGGTTGACGAGTGTCGTAAGCATGCTGATGAGCTCTCTAAGAAAGCACTCTGGAGTGAGTTCATCAAGTACTATTATGAGGCGTACGATATTGCTCTCCGTAAGGCGGAGACTCGTATGGAGAATAAGTAAAAAACGAACAAGAGAATATCAATACAATTATTAGTTATGAAAATTAAAGCTGATTATGCAAATGCTCCACAGTGGAAGGAACTGACTGTCAAGTCAAGTCTTCCCGAGCAACTGAAGTGTTTGGACGAGATTGCCCACAATATGTGGTGGGTATGGAACTACGAGGCACGTGACCTGTTCCGTGACCTTGACCCTGAGCTTTATCATGATGTGAAGCACAACCCGGTAATGCTGCTGGAGCGCTTGAGCTTCGCTCGTAAAGAAGAGATACTGAAAGACAAGGCGCTGATGAAACGTGTCAAGAACGTTTACGACTTGTTCCGCAAGTACATGGATGTAGCCCCAGACTCTAAGCGTCCCTCCGTCGCTTATTTCTGTATGGAGTATGGTATTCACTCTGCTCTGAAGATTTACTCTGGTGGTCTGGGTATGCTTGCCGGTGACTATGTGAAAGAGGCTTCAGACTCTAATGTCGATATGTGTGCCGTAGGTTTCCTCTATCGTTTCGGATACTTCACACAGAGTCTGTCAATGGACGGACAGCAGATTGCCAATTACGAGTCTCAGAATTTCGGCTCACTGCCCATCGAGCGTCAACTGGACAAGGACGGCAACCCATTGGTGATTGATGTTCCTTACACCAACTATCAGGTACATGCCAGTGTCTGGCGTGTGAATGTAGGTCGTGTGAAACTCTACCTGCTGGATACTGACAATGAGATGAACTCAGACTTCGACAAGCCCATCACACATAGTCTCTATGGTGGTGACTGGGAGAACCGTCTGAAGCAGGAGATCCTGCTGGGTATCGGTGGTATGCTGCTGTTGAAGAAACTGGGTATCAAGAAGGATATCTACCATTGTAACGAGGGTCACGCTGCTCTCTGCAACCTGCAGCGTCTGTGTGATTATATCGAGGAAGGACTGACCTTCAACCAGGCTTTGGAGTTGGTACGTGCCTCTTCTCTCTATACTGTTCACACCCCGGTTCCTGCTGGTCATGACTATTTCGAGGAGGGCTTGTTTGGTAAGTACATGGGTGCTTATCCTGCTAAGCTTGGCATCTCTTGGGATGAGTTCATCGGCATGGGACGTACTAATCCTAATGACCATGGTGAGAAGTTCTGTATGTCAACTTTCGCCTGCAACACTTGTCAGGAGGTGAATGGTGTGTCTAAGCTGCACGGATGGGTAAGTCAGCAGATGTTCGCTCCTATCTGGAACGGCTACTATCCTGAGGAGAACCACGTGGGCTATGTTACCAATGGTGTTCACTTCCCCACCTGGTGTGCTACTGAGTGGCGTAGTATCTATGCCAAGTACTTTGATCCGAGCCACATGAGCGACCAGTCGAACGAGGAAATCTGGCACGGTATCTACAACTGTCCCGATGAGGAGGTATGGGCTACACGCCAGGCATTGAAGAAGAAACTATTCGAATATATCGCTGTCCAGTTTACGGAGACATGGCTGAAGAACCAAGGCGATCCCGCCCGTGTCGTGAAACTGGTAGAGCGCTTTAACCCCAATGCACTTGTTATCGGCTTCTGCCGCCGTTTCGCTACCTACAAGCGTGCCCACCTGTTGTTCACAGATCTTGAGCGTCTGAAAAGGATTGTCAACAATCCTGAGCGTCCTGTGATCTTCCTGTTCGCAGGTAAGGCTCACCCAGCCGATGGTGCTGGTCAGGGCCTGATTAAGAAGATCTTCGATATCTCACAGCTCGATGAGTTCCAGGGTAAGGTTATCTTCCTTGAGGACTACGACTTCCTGTTGGCTCGTCGTCTCGTCTCTGGTGTTGATATCTGGATGAATACTCCTACACGTCCTCTTGAGGCTTCTGGTACCTCTGGTGAGAAGGCTGAGATGAATGGTGTCGTCAACCTCTCCGTGAAGGACGGTTGGTGGCTGGAAGGCTATCGTGAGGGTGCCGGATGGGCTCTTACAGAGAAGCGTACCTACCAGAACCAGGGCTATCAGGATCAGCTTGATGCCGCTACCATCTATGGACTGTTGGAGAGTGAGATTATTCCCCTTTACTATGACAGGGATAAGAAGGGCATTTCGAAGGGCTGGATCAAGGTCATTAAGAACTCTATCGCCCAGATTGCTCCTCACTATACCATGAAGCGTCAGCTCGACGACTATTACAGCAAGTTCTACGAGAAAGAGGCTAAGCGCTTCAAGGAGCTCTCTAAGAATGACAATCGTCTTGCCAAGGATATTGCCCAGTGGAAAGAGGCTGTTGCTGAGCGTTGGGACGCCATCAATGTCGTCAGCTGCGAGTGGAACTTCCCCGCAACAGGTTGTGAGTCAGGACAGAAGTACTATATCAAGTACGTCATCAACGAGCAGGGTCTCGATGATGCCGTTGGACTGGAGAAAGTCAATGTTTGTCTTGACAAGGACGGACGTGAGAAAGTCTATAACGTGGAGCCGCTGAAGATGACGGGTCATGAAGGTAACAACTATACCTTCGAGGCTGAGTTGACTCCACGTCAGTTCGGACAGTACAAGTCGGCTATCCGCATGTATCCGAAGAACAAGAATCTTCCTCACCGTCAGGACTTCTGTTACGTGAAGTGGCTGGAGTTGCCTAACATGTAATCCGATAGAAGAATGATGATAAAAAGGGTGGGTCCGTCAATCACGGACCCATCTTTTTTTGTGGTAACCTTGCCGTTCCCCATCCATCTTTAGCATTCTTTAACAAAACTATTTGCAGGGTGTCCCGACTTTTGGTACACCCTCTCTTTAATTTTGCCATCGAAATTAATAACAATAAAAGAATAGTGATATGATCAGTTTATTATTTTTAGTAGCTATTATAATAGCATGTGGTGATCTCTTCATGGGGTATGTCATTGCCCTCAGTAACGAACCCTCTCAAGAGGACAAGACTACGATGAAGCGAAAGAAGGTCATACTTTAGTCATTTAAAGGCTTTAATTAACTCGTTTGGAGGCTTTAATCACCTCGTTTGAAGCCTTTATTCATCGGCGTTTCAGCCACATCGAGTGATTTAAGTGATTTTATTATACACGAATTTACTATATTTTACAGGAGTGACATCATTTTGTGATATCTTTTTTGGTTGAATGAAGAATATTTTGTATCTTCGCATCCACAAATATGACAAAAAAGCCAATGGAATTTAAGGAATTAGTACAGATGCGCCGTTCGCATCGTAAGTTTACAGAAGAGGAGATAGATGGTGAGGATGTGAAGACGATTCTTCGTGCAGGACTGATGTCTCCCACGTCTAAAGGACAACGTGCCTGGCAGTTTGTAGTGGTGGATGATAAGATGGATCTTGAGAAACTGTCGGATGCCAAGGATATGGGAGGACAGTTTCTGAAAGGTGCCCCGTTAGCCATTGTTGTGTTAGGTGATCCCATGCAGAACGACTGTTGGGTGGAGGATGGTTCTATTGCCGCCATCTCGATGCAGTATCAGGCTGAGGCTTTGGGACTTGGCTCTTGTTGGATTCAGATGCGTGGACGTGGACTGAGTGACGGAACGAGTGCCGATACCGTGATACAAGGTGTGTTGGACATCCCGGAGAACCTGTCGTGCCTCTGTATCCTCGCCATAGGACATAAGGCGGATGAGCGTAAGCCTCAGAACGAAGAGAAACTGAAATGGGAGAATGTACATCTTAATAAGTATTGATCATTGGGCATGCGGATCGTATTGATAGGTGCTGGACGATTAGCCACGAATCTTGGACTCACCTTATTGGGAGCGGGTCATGAGATTATCTGTGTGAATAGCCGTACCATGACATCGGCAAAGGCACTTGCTGACCGTATCGGTGGTGTTCCTGTTGACAGGGCTGAGGATATGCCGATGGAGGCAGATGCGTATATCATCTCCGTCAAGGACTCTGTGTTAGCTGATGTGATACCAGCCGTGACGAAGGGTAGGGAGTCACAGGTGTTCATGCATACAGCAGGTTCGATGCCCATGGAGATGTTTCGGGGGATGGCTCACCATTATGGTGTGTTCTATCCCATGCAGTCGTTTTCCAAAGAACGCCCTGTCGACTTTGCGGAGATTCCCACCTTCATCGAGGCGAGTGACGAGAAGGCGATGCAGGTGATCAGACACCTGGCGGAAAGTGTGACGGAACGTGTCTATGAGTTATCCAGTGATGACAGACAGTATCTGCACCTCGCGGCAGTCTTTGCCTGTAACTTCGTCAACCACTGTTATGCGATGGCTGCAGAGGTGTTGGAGGAGCATGGTATGGACTTTGATGTGATGCTGCCCCTCATTGACGAGACAGCACGCAAAGTGCATCAGTTGCATCCCTTGCAGGCGCAGACAGGTCCTGCTGTCCGTTATGACGAGAATGTAATACGTCATCAGGTACAGTTGTTACGCAACCATCCCTTTATGAAAGATCTTTACGAAAGGATATCGTTGCATATACATCGAAAAGCAGAACAACAATGATAAACTACGATTTACGGAAGATACGTGCCATCGTCTTTGATTTAGATGGTGTGCTGAGCAAGTCGACCATCTCGCTGGGGATGGACGGCACTCCTTTACGCACTGTGAATATCAAGGACGGCTATGCCATCCAGCTTGCCGTGAAGATGGGATTGAATATCGCCATCATCTCAGGATGTAGGATTGATGCGGTGCGGAAACGCTATGAGGGACTGGGGATGACAGATGTCTACCTCGGGGCTGCTGTGAAGATCAAGGTCTATGAGGAGTTTCTCGCCAAACATGACCTGAAAGAAGACGAGGTGATGTTCATGGGTGACGATATTCCTGATCTGGAGGTCATGCGTAGGGTAGGATGCCCCGTCTGTCCGAAAGATGCCTGTAACGAGGTGAAAGAGGCCAGTATCTATGTGAGTGACTATGAAGGCGGTTGTGGTTGCGGCAGGGATGTGATAGAGCAGACGCTGAAGGCACAAGGGAAGTGGCTGCAAGATGAAAGGGCATTCGGATGGTAAGTGATCGTTATCATATTATTCTAGCCAGCAATTCACCCAGACGAAAAGAGCTTCTGGCAGGATTGGATATCCCTTTTGATGTCCGGGTGATAGACGGTATTGATGAAAGTTTTCCTCAAGACCTTCTCACGAAGGATATTGCGGGATATATCGCAAAGAAAAAGGCTGATGCCTACCAGCAGACGATGGCAGCTGATGAGTTGATTATCACTGCCGACACCATCGTTATTCTTGGTCAGAAAGTGATGGGTAAACCCAAGGATGCCGCTGAGGCTGTAGGGATGCTCCATGAGCTGAGTGGTCATACCCATCAGGTCATCACTGGTGTCTGTCTGACGACAAAAGAAAAGCAGGTGAATTTCTCTGTGGAGACAGATGTGACTTTCAAGACCTTGACAGACGAGGAGATCCATTATTATGTTGAGCATTACCGTCCCTTCGACAAAGCGGGAGCCTATGGTATCCAGGAATGGATAGGACATGTGGGGGTGACAGGGATGAACGGCAGTTATTTTAATGTCATGGGACTACCTGTGCAACGCATCTATGAGGCATTGAGAATGTTTTAACACGTTAAAAAGACGTTAAATGTGGGATTTTTTAAGATAAAAATTTGCGGATACAAGAATTATTCGTACCTTTGCACTTACTAGTAATTTAATCTATATTTATCATTTTCCTCGGGGGGTGAGCTATCTGTGAAGACGGCTTCCCCTATTTTATTTCCTGCGCCGGAACTCCGAACAGGTGATGGCGGTGGCGATGGCGACGTTGAGACTCTCGGCACGTAAACCATCTGTATGGAAATCGGGAATCAGCAACCGCCTGTTGACTAACTGTCGTATCTCCGGTGAGATACCGTTGCCCTCATTACCCATGACGATAATTCCCTCGTGAGTCAGTTCTTGTTCATAGATGTTCTCCCCGTCCAATAACGTACCATAGATAGGATACGAGGATGGTATGTTTCTGAAAAGTTCCGACAAATCAGTGTAGATGACCTGTACGTGGGCAAGACTCCCCATCGTTGCCTGTACCACTTTGGGGTTATAGACATCCGCTGTCTCCATGGAACAATAGATGACGGAGATACCAAACCAGTCGGCAATACGGATAATCGTTCCCAGGTTACCAGGATCCTGTATGCCGTCAAGAGCGAGGGAGAGTTGATGGCTGATGGCTGATGGCTGATGGCTGGCAGGTGTCTCAAAGACGGCGAGGACTTCCTGCGGGTGCTGCAGGAAACTGATCTTATGCAGCTCCTCCTCAGTGATGAGTTCTGCATCAGGACGCTCCGTCGTAGAGAAAATCATCCTTGGCAGGTAACCAGCCTGCAACAGATCACCAACCACTTTCGGACCCTCAGCCACGAAGAGTCCCTCCCGTTTCCTGTTCTTCTTTAATTCCAAAGAACGGATGAGTTTGATCTGGTTTTTGCTAATCATTTTCTTGTATTTTGCTGCAAAGATAGAAAAAAATTCGTACCTTTGCAACAAAATGCGACTCAGATACGCAATATATCTTTTCCTGGTACTCCTTTTATGTGCCTGTTCAGAGACAAAATATGTCCCTGAGGGGGCGTATTTGTTGAATAAGGTACAGGTGAAGAGCGAGCCCAAGACGAAAGGGGTAGAACCCTCTGCCATGAAAGCCTATGTGCGTCAGCATGGCAATGCCCGTTGGTTCTCCGCTGTCAGGATTCCCCTTGCCACCTATTCCCTCTCAGGAAGGGATACCACCAAGTGGCTCAACCGTGTGTTGCGCTCAATAGGAGAGGCTCCCGTATTGTATGACTCCCTCAGTACCCGCAGGTCGATGGAAGACCTGCAGATGCAGTTGGTGAACATGGGGTATCTGCGTGCCAGTGTGGATGCGATGACCAAGTCCAGGAAAAAGACCATCGATGTCACGTATCTGTTGCATCCGGGGAAGCCTTATACCATCCGCAAGGTGGACTATGTCATTGAGGACTCCATGATTAACAGCCTGTTACACCTGGACGATCCCAGTCAGCGGGGACTTAAGAGCGGGATGCGCTTCAGTGTGGAGAATCTGGACGGAGAGCGTAAGCGTATCACCAATGAGTTGAATAACCTCGGTTATTACCGTTTTAATAAGGAATACATTATGTTCGAGGCGGATTCCGTGGCACATTCCCAAGAGATAGATGTGGTATTGGTGCTGCGGAAGCAACGTGATAACAAAGGACATGAGTTGTCTCATCAGCGTTATGCCGTCAGGGACGTGCAGTTCTCCAGCGGTGACCCGGAGGACTCTGTCCTTCATCTGCGAGAGGGGGTGTTGCAGCGTAATACGTATATCAAGAAAGGCGACTATTACTCGGCGGAGAACCTGCAGAACACGTATAATAACTTCGCGAGACTGGGTGCCGTGCGCTATACCAATATCTCCTGGAAAGAACAGCCGGACAGTAGTCTGCTGGACTGCCAGATACAGATCAGTACGAACAAGCCCTCGACGATCTCCTTCCAACCGGAAGGCACCAATACCGCAGGTGACTTGGGTGCCGCTGCCACACTGACCTATCAGAACCGTAACCTGTTCAGGGGCTCGGAGAGCTTGTCCATTGAGTTGCGCGGAGCCTATGAGGCGATCAAGGGACTGGAGGGATATTCCAACCATAACTTCTTGGAATACAGTCTGGGTGCGAAGTTGAGCTTCCCTCGTTTCATTGCCCCCTTCTTGCCGTCAGACATCCATCGCCGTATCAACGCCAGCAGTGAGGTGTCTATGTTGTATGACCTGCAGAACCGTCCTGAGTTCCACCGGCGAGTGTTCTCTGTGGCTTGGAGGTATAAATGGAATAACCCCCACCATCATGACCATTACCGTATCGACCTGTTGGACTTGAACTATGTCTCGATGCCGTGGATCAGTGATACTTTCAAGAAAGACTATCTGGACGATACCACCAGTCGCAACGCGATCCTGCGCTATAACTACGAGAACCTCTTCATCATGAAGTTTGGCGTGGGCTATTCTTATAATAATGGTATCATTGCCATCAAGGCGAATGCGGAGACAGCGGGTAACCTGTTGGGACTGGCGGCGAGGACATTTGGATTCCATCAGAATAACGAGGGACAGTATACCTTCCTCGATATTGCCTATGCCCAGTATGTCAAGGCGGATTTCAATATCACCCGTACCATCAATTTCAACTATGCCAACCAACTGGTGTTCCATGCGGGACTGGGTGTTGCCTATCCCTATGGTAACAGTACGATCCTGCCTTTTGACAAGCGTTATTTCTCTGGTGGCGCCAATAGTGTGAGAGGATGGAGCGTGAGAAGTCTCGGTCCGGGAAATTATATCAGTAAGGACGGACGCATCGACTTCATCAACCAGACGGGTGACATGAAACTCGACTTGAACATGGAGTATCGCGCCCATCTGTTCTGGAAACTTGGTGTCGCCCTTTTCGTGGATGCGGGAAATATATGGACCCTCCGTGCCTATGACGAGCAACCGGGAGGACAGTTTAAGTTCTCAGAATTCTGGAGACAGCTTGCTGTAGGCTATGGTATGGGTTTCCGCTTTAACTTTGATTACTTTATCCTCCGTTTCGATATGGGTATGAAAGCGGTCAATCCCGCCTATAAGGAGGGGGATGAGCATTATCCTATCGCCCATCCGAAACTCAGTCGTGATTTTACTTTCCACTTTGCAGTGGGCCTTCCATTCTAACCAGCCATTTGCCGTCGCGGTTGACCAGTGTCACTTGGTATTCGGCTTGGTCGATGACCTTGCTGTCCTCACCGATAAACCCCAGTTGTACGAAATCGGAGACGCGGATCCTTGCGGAACAGGTCGTATCACCAGCCATCATGTAACGGTCGACGATCTCTACCTTTGCCTCTTGGTTATGCTCGTTAATGTAACTGACATCCTTCTCCGTGATGTTGGAGGCTGCAAAGCGTATCCATTTCTCACTCTCAGGGGTCATATAGTCCAAGGCCTCCTTATAGTCGAATCTGAAATAGGCCTCTGCCCATGCGAGGAGGGGCTTGTCAACGGCTTCAGACGAGTTGGCGTCAGTAAGTTGACAACTATTCAACAGAAAAGCGAGTGCAAATAACAAGTAATATTTCATAAGTTTAAAATTATCAAAAAACAATGCAAAGATAAGGAAAACTCCTAACTTTTTATTACTTTTGCACAAAATATTAACTAAAATGCTGAAATTTATATCCTTTGGCAGCGGCAGTAGTGGTAATTGCTATATGCTGATGACCCCGACGGATGGACTATTGATAGATATCGGAGTAGGATTAAGAGGTCTGAAAAAAGACTTTAGGGATTACGGACTTAGTATGTCACTGGTACATCATGTGCTTGTCACCCATGACCATGCTGACCATATCAAGTCTGTGGGTTCCTATAGTAAGGATCATCAGGTTCCTGTCTATGCTACCGAGAAAGTGCATGAGGGGATCGACAAGAACTATTGCGTGCAGCAGAAAGTCCTGCCGGAACTGAAACGCTATGTGGAGGCGGGAAAGCCCATCCGTATAGGAGAGTTTCTCGTGACTCCCTTCTCTGTACCCCATGACAGTAGTGATAACGTGGGGTATATGATAGAGGCGGAGGGTGTCCGTTTCTGTATCATCACGGATGCGGGATGTGTCACCGACGAGATGAAGACCTTTATCTCCCAGGCGAATTACTTAGTCATTGAGGCAAACCATGACGAGGAGATGGTGAATAACGGACCATATCCGCAGTTCCTGAAAGGACGTATCCTCTCCAAGACGGGACATCTGAGCAACCGCTCCTGCGGTCTTGCCTTGGTGGAGAATATGACGGAGCAGTTGCGCTATGTGTGGCTGTGCCATCTGAGTGAGGAGAACAACCATCCCGAGCTGGCTCGCAAGACGGTGGAGACGGTCCTTCGTGACTATGGTATCATCGTGGGTGTCGACCTGAAGATGGAGGTGCTCAAGCGGACGACGCCGACAGGGATTTTCGAGTTAGAGTAATCATCAAATAAATATAGAATTATGGCAGAATCTATTGATATCCGTGAGTTGAATATCCGGATAGAACAACAAAGCGGTTTCGTTACCAATCTGGTAGCAGGTATGGATCGTGTGATTGTAGGACAGAAGCATTTGGTGGATTCGTTATTGATAGGACTACTGAGTGACGGCAATATCTTGTTGGAAGGTGTCCCCGGCTTGGCAAAGACCCTCGCCATCAAGACCCTCTCCCAACTGATTGACGCCTCCTATAGTCGTATTCAGTTTACACCCGACCTGTTGCCTGCTGATGTGACAGGTACGATGATCTATTCCCAGAAGGACGAGCGTTTCCAGGTGAAACAGGGACCTGTCTTCGCCAATTTCGTCTTGGCGGATGAGATCAACCGTGCCCCTGCAAAGGTACAGAGCGCGTTGCTGGAGGCGATGCAGGAGAAACAGGTGACGATAGGAAAAGAGACTTTCGACCTGCCCTCCCCATTCCTGGTGATGGCTACTCAGAACCCGATAGAGCAGGAGGGTACCTATCCGCTGCCGGAGGCACAGATGGACCGTTTCATGCTGAAGGTCGTCATCGACTATCCGACACTGGAGGAGGAGAAGCGTATCATCCGTGAGAATATTGCGGGTGCTTTGCCTGAGGTGACACCCGTCACCACAGCACAGGAGATCCTGAATGCCCGTGCCGTCGTCCGTGAGGTGTATATCGACGAGAAGATCGAGCAGTATATCGCGGATATCGTCTTCGCTACCCGTTACCCTGACCGTTATGGTCTGAAGGATATGAAGGACATGATCTCCTTCGGCGGTAGTCCCCGTGCTTCTATCAATCTCGCCAAGGCAGCCCGTGCCTATGCTTTCATCAAGCGTCGTGGCTATGTGGTTCCTGAGGATGTGCGTGCCGTTGCCCATGATGTGCTGCGTCATCGTATCGGACTGACCTATGAGGCTGAGGCAAGTAATGTGACGAGCGAGGAGATAGTATCGAAGATTATTAATAAGGTTGAGGTTCCTTAATGGAAACTGCTGAGTTACTTAAGAAAGTTCGGAAGATTGAGATCAAGGCACGCGGACTGAGTGCCAACGTCTTCGCTGGGCAGTATCACTCTGCCTTTAAGGGGCGTGGTATGGCTTTCAGTGAGGTACGTGAATACCAATACGGAGATGATGTCCGTGACATCGACTGGAATGTGACGGCTCGTTTCCATCGTCCTTATGTGAAGGTGTTCGAGGAGGAGCGTGAGTTGACGGTGATGCTGCTCATCGATGTCAGCGGCTCCCTTGACTTCGGTACCCAGAAGCAGATGAAGCGTGACATGGTGACGGAGATAGCGGCAACCATCGCCTTCAGTGCTATACAGAATAATGATAAGATTGGTGTGGTGTTCTTCTCCGACCATATTGAGAAATATATCCCTCCGAAGAAGGGTCGTAAGCATATCCTGTATATCATCCGTGAGTTGTTGGACTTCAAACCGGAGAGCAAGCGTACGGACATCAAACAGGCATTGGAGTTCCTGACGAGTGTCGCCAAGCGACGCTGTACCGCCTTCGTGCTGAGTGACTTCTATGTGCAACAGGACTTCCTGCAGACCCTGCAGATCTGTAATCGAAAGCATGATGTCGTTGCCGTCCAGGTGTATGACCTTCGTGCCAAGGAACTGCCTGATGTGGGACTGATGCGGGTGGTGGATGCCGAGACTGGTTTCGAACAGTATATCGATACCAGTAGCAAACGGCTCCGTCAGGCTCATCAGCACTATTGGATGAATCGTCAGCAACAGCTTCGCGAGACGATGAATAAGAGTAATGTGGACATGATCAGCATCGCCACGAATGATGATTTCGTGAAACACCTGCTGATGCTGTTTAAACAACGTAGTTAGATGAAACGAATCCTATTACTGATAACACTGGTAGGTACCGTTGCCACGATGATGGCACAGGTGGGGGTAGAGGCGAGGATCGACTCTATCCAGATGCTCATCGGACAACAGGTACATGTCACCGTGACCGTCACTGCACCGGCGGATGCGAAAGTCATCTTCCCGACCTATAAGTCCAGAGAGCTGTTGGTGGAGGGTGTTGAGGTGCTGTCGGTAGGAGAGGAACAGAAGGAGGAGATAGACAACGGACAACGGTGGAGTCGTGTCTATACCCTGACTTCCTTTGACGGCAAGCTTTATTATCTCCCTCCTTTCAAGGTGAAGGTGGATGGGAAAACTTATCAGAGCAAGAGTCTTGCCCTGAAAGTGATGGAGGTCGATGTGGATACCACTAAGATGAACCAGTTCTTTGGTCCCAAGGACGTCCAGGAAAACCCGTTCTTATGGAGCGACTGGTCACTGGTGTTCTGGTTGAGTGTCCTGATGCTCCTCCTGTTGGGTGTCGCCTCCTATTTGTATGTCAGGTTACGTGACAACAAACCGCTCATCAAGAGCTTTAAGCTGGTGAAGAGACTGTTGCCTCACCAGAAGGCGATGAAGGAGATTGAGCAGATCAAGGCAGACAAGATGGTGTCCTCGGAGAACCAAAAGGAATACTATACGAAACTGACGGACACGCTGCGCCGTTATATCGAGGAGCGGTATAAGTTCTCGGCTATGGAGATGACGAGCTCTGAGATTATCGAGCGACTGACACGGGATGGTGACCAGAAGTCGCTGGATGAGTTACGCCAGCTCTTCACAACCGCTGACCTGGTGAAGTTCGCCAAGTATTCGACACTCATCAACGAGAATGACATGAACCTGGTCAATGCCATTGAGTTTATCAATCAGACCAAACAGGAGCAGCAGGTGGTGGAGGAAGAGAAACCGCAGCTGTCGGCAGAGGACCAGCGCTCGCTGAAGACCCGTCGTGCCCTGAAGGGCTCGATTGCCGCTGCCATCATCGTCAGCCTCGTCCTGCTGGGCTTTGTGATCTACAGACTGATGATTCTCACGGGAGTCATGTAATAAAGAAGAAAGAACAATGGAATTTGCGAATAAAGAATATCTGTTTCTCCTGCTCCTGCTCGTACCGTATATAATATGGTACTTGATGTACAGGAAGAAGACGGAGCCGACCATGCGGATGAGTGATACGAGAGCCTATCGCTTCGCTCCCCGCAGCTGGAAGGTGACGCTCATGCCATTACAGTTGATACTGCGTCTTGCCGTCTTTGTACTGCTCATCCTGATACTGGCGCGCCCCCAGACTCATAACTCATGGAATAACAAGTCGGTGGAAGGTATCGATATCATGATGGCAATGGACGTCTCCGGCTCTATGCTGGCGGAAGACTTGAAGCCTAACCGTATTGAGGCGGCGAAACAGGTGGCGGCGGAGTTCATCGCGGGTCGTCCCAATGACAATATCGGTTTGACGATCTTTGCGGGAGAGGCGTTCACACAGTGTCCGATGACAACCGATCATGCCTCCTTGCTGAATCTGTTGCAAGGGGTCCGTACGGATATGGCGACACGTGGACTGATAGAGGATGGTACCGCGATAGGTATGGGACTGGCGAATGCGGTGAGCCGGTTGAAGGACTCTAAGGCGAAGAGCAAGGTCGTCATCCTGTTGACGGATGGTAGTAACAACCGTGGTGACCTGTCACCGATGACTGCCGCAGAGATTGCCAAGAGCCTCGGTATCCGTGTCTATACCATTGGTGTGGGAACGAACAAGGTGGCTCCTTACCCGATGGTGGTGGCAGGTAGTGTGCAGTATGTGAATGTCCCTGTGGAGATAGACAGCAAGACGCTGAGTGACATCGCGGCGGCGACGGATGGTGACTTCTATCGAGCCACCAATAACAAGGAGTTGCAGAATATCTATAAGGAGATCGATAAGTTGGAGAAGTCCAAGTTGAGTGTCAAGACGTATAGCAAGAAATATGAGGCATACCAGCCCTTTGCTATTGCCGCCGTCCTGTTGCTCCTGTTAGAGATCCTGTTGAGAATAACCCTATTTAGAAAATTGCCATAAGAGTTTATATGTTTCGATTCGAAGACCCTATATATCTGTATGCACTGGTGCTGATTCCTGTATTGGCACTGATCCGTTGGGGGATGGTCATCCGTCAGCGCAGACAGCTCCGTCGCTTTGGTGATATGGACCTGGTGCGCCAGTTGATGCCCGATGTCTCCCGTTTCCGTCCATTGGTGAAGTTCTGTCTGTTGCTGACAGCCCTCGCCTTGTTGATTGTGATGCTGGCGCGTCCTCAGATGGGGACGAGGATCAGTCACGAGAAGCGGACGGGTATAGAGACTATTATCGCCTTGGATATCAGTAACTCGATGCTGGCGGAGGATGTGGCACCGAGTCGTCTGGACCGTGCGAAGATGATGGTGGAGAACCTCGTCGACCATTTCACGAACGACAAGATAGGACTGATCGTCTTTGCGGGTGACGCCTTTGTGCAACTGCCGATCACCAGTGATTTCGTATCAGCGAAGATGTTCCTGAGCAGTATCGAACCGTCGATGATAGAGACGCAGGGAACAGATATCGCTGCTGCTGTGACGATGGCTTCCCATAGCTTCACACAGGAAGAGGGCGTCGGCAAGGCGATTATTGTCATTACCGATGGTGAGGATCACGAGGGTGGTGCCTTGGAGGCGGCTCAGGAGGCTAAGGATAAGGGGATGCGTGTCTATGTACTGGGTATCGGTACGACGAAAGGTGCTCCTATCCCCATTGCGGGCAGTAGCGACTATATGAAGGACAATACAGGTGAGACTGTGATGTCGGCTCTCAACGAGGGGATGTGTAAAGAGGTCGCTCAGGCTGGTGGCGGTGCTTATATCCATGTGGAGAACAACAGTAACGCTCAGGAGCAGTTGAACCATGAGTTGGATAAACTCTCGAAGAAAGAGATCTCCAGTACGGTATACAGCGACTATGACGAGCAGTTCCAGGCGGTGGGTATCATCGTGTTACTACTCCTGATTGCGGAGATCTGTATCCTGGAGATCAAGAACCAGCGTCTGCGTAAGATCCATCTGTTCACTCGTAAGAGAGTCGCCACGATCCTGTTGCTGATGATGGCGGTGGGTGCTCAGGCACAGAGTGACCGTGACTATATCCGTCAGGGCAACAAAATGTTCCATGCCGGCAAGTTCGCGGAGGCAGAGGTGGACTATCGTAAGGCTATCGAGAAGAACGGGAAGAACGCCCAGGCGGCATATAACCTGGGTAATGCCCTGTTGGCTCAGAAGAAAGACTCTGCCGCCATCGAACAGTTCCAGACTGCCGCTAAGCTGGAGACAAACAAGCATCGCCGCTCGTATGCCTATCATAACATTGGTGTCATCTGTCAGGGACACCAGATGTACAGCGAGGCGATAGAGGCATATAAGGAGTCGTTGCGTAACAACCCTAACGACGACGAGACACGTTATAACCTGGAACTCTGTAAGCGGCAGCAGAAACAACAGCAGCAGAACCAACAGAACCAGCAGCAGAAGCAGAATAAGGACAACAAAGACAATAAGGACAAGAATAAAGACCAGGACAAGCAAGACCAGCAGAAGCAACAGGACAAGGAACAGCAGCAGAAGCAGGACAAGCCTCAGATGAGCAAGGAGAATGCCGAGCAGTTGTTGAATGCTGCCATGCAGGAGGAGAAGAATACGCAACAGCGTATCAAGAAGGCTCAGCATCAGAAACAGACTCGTAAGTTGCAGAAGAACTGGTAAAAGGGGAATGTAAAAATGATAAAATGTAAAAATGTAGAAATATAAAATGAAGAAACAGCTGATTTTAATTATTTCATTATTTAATTTTTACATTGCGACTATGGTCGCACAGCAGATCACAGGACGTGCTCCCTCTCAGGTGGCGGTAGGGGAGCAGTTCCGACTGACCTATACCGTCAATACGGATGATGTCAGTGGTTTCCGTGCGGGGAATATCCCTGACGCCTTCGAGGTACTGATGGGTCCCAGCACGTCCACCCAGTCGAGTTTCCAGATGGTCAATGGTCATACGTCGAGCTCGACATCCGTGACATATACCTATATCCTCTCAGCCACGAAGAACGGTTCTTTTACCATCCCTGCCGCACATGCCACAGTGAATGGTAAGTCGTTGCATTCTAATGAGTTGCATATCAAAGTGTCTGGAACAGCACAACAGGGGAGCAATGGGGGAGGACAGCGTCCGCAGGGAGCGGGACAGGCTCGTGCGGCAGGCAGTCATATTTCTGGCAGCGACCTCTTCATCAAGGTCAGCGCCAACAAGAGTCATGTCCATGAACAGGAACCGATCCTGCTGACATATAAGGTATATACCCTCGTCGACCTGACCTCGCTGAGTGGTAAGATGCCCGACCTGAAGAGTTTCTATACTCGTGAGGTTCCGCTGCCACAACAGAAGAGCTTTAAGCTGGAGACCCTCAACGGTCGTCCGTATCGTACAGTGACCTGGCAACAGTATGTGATGTTCCCACAGACGACGGGTAAGTTGGAGATCCCCAGTATTACCTACGAGGGTATGGTGGTGTTGCAGAATCGTAATGTCGACCCCTTCGAGGCTTTCTTCAATGGTGGCTCCGGCTATATGGAGGTGAAGAAAGAGATCAAGGCACCTGGTCTGACCATCACTGTTGACCCGCTGCCTGCGCGTCCCACGAATTTCTCGGGTGGGGTAGGCACGTTCTCCCTGACGGCAACAATCAACAAGAAAGAGGTGAAGGCGAACGACCCCGTCACCTTCCGTGTCACAGTGAGTGGTACAGGTAACCTGAAACTCATCAAACAACCTGTCGTCAATCTGCCGAAGGACTTTGACCAGTATGATGCCAAGGTCACGGACAACACCAAACTGACGACAAATGGGGTGGAGGGCAGTATGGTTTATGACATCCTCGTCGTACCTCGTCATCAGGGTAAATACGAGATTCCTCCTGTGGAGTTCACTTACTATGACACACAGTCGAACAGTTACAAGACACTTCGCTCACAACCCTTTACCCTTGATGTGGCAAAGGGCGATGGCACTTCCAGTGTGGCTGCTTATACCAGTGAGGAGGTGAAACAGTTGAATAAGGACATCCGTTATATCAAGACTGCTCCGTCACGTCTTCGTGAGGTGGACGACTATTTCTTCGGCTCCGTCTTCTATTGGATCAGTCTTGCCGTCCTCCTTGCCGTCTTCATCTCCCTCTTCATCATCTTCCGCCATCGTGCGATAGAGAATGCCAATATCGGGAAGATGCGTGGCAAGCGTGCCAACAAGGTCGCTGTCCGTCGTCTGCGTCAGGCTGACAAACTGTTGAAGGCAGGCAAGCAGAGTGAGTTCTATGATGAGGTGCTGCGTGCCCTCTGGGGATATGTGGGCGACAAGCTCGATATGCCTGTCACCCAGCTCTCTCGTGAGAATATCAGTCAGCGGCTTTCTGAGCGTGGCGTGGATACGGATACCGTCAACCAGTTTATCGGAGCCCTTGACGAGTGTGAGTATGCCCGTTATGCTCCAGGTGATCCTAGTGGTAATATGAATAAGGTATATGATGCTGCCATCCAGGCAATTATGAAGATTGAAGACTTCCTAAAGGGTAAGAAACATATCCGTCGGGCTCCATCGACTCGTGTCCTGATGTTGTTATTGCTGTCTCTTACCTCTTACCTCATACCTCTCACCTCTCATGCTGTGACGAAGGCAGAGGCAGACAGTGCGTATGTCCATGAGCATTACCAACAGGCGATAGCCGGCTATGAGTCCTTGCTGAAGGGTGGGGTGAGCGCTGACTTGTATTATAACCTGGGTAACGCCTATTATCGGACGGACAATATCACGAAGGCAATCCTGAACTATGAGCGTGCCCTGTTGCTCTCTCCTGGTGATGCTGATACACGCTTCAACCTGCAGATGGCTCGTTCGAAGACGATAGATAAGATCACCCCTGAGTCGGAGATGTTCTTCGTCACATGGTATCACTCGCTGGTCAACCTGATGAGTGTCGATGCCTGGGCACGGACTGCCTTGATAGCCCTTGCCATCGCGATTATCCTCGCCCTTGCCTATCTCTTCTCAGGACGGATATGGCTGCGGAAGGTGGGTTTCTTCGGCGCATTCTTCTTGTTGGTGGTGTTCGTTCTAAGCAACCTCTTCGCCTTCCAGCAGAAACAGAAACTGACGCATCGTACCGGGGCTATCATCATGACGAATGCAGCCACTGTGAAGAGCACTCCCTCCAAGAACGGTACCGACCTCTTCATATTACATGAGGGCACTCGTGTGACGATTACTGACGGCTCGATGAGCGGCTGGAAGGAGATCCGTGTGGCTGATGGCAAACAAGGATGGATAGATGCCAGACAATTGGAAATCATTTAAAAAAGTAATATGGAAGAAATTATTCAATTTGACAAACAACTGCTGCTGATGGTGAATGGCAGCGACTCCTCGTTTCTCGACTATATCATCCTGACATTGACCAATGGTCTGACGTGGATACCCTTGTACCTGGGTCTCCTCTATGTCGTGCTGAAGTCAAATAAGAATGCCCGTGAGGTGCTTCTGATCTTTGCTGCCGCAGGACTGTGCTACCTCTTGGCAGGTGGTATTGATGATGGTATCGTCAAACCACTCGTGGCTCGCTGGCGACCCACCCATGATCCTGAGATCGGCTCTATGGTCGATGTGGTCAATAACTATCGGGGAGGGAAATACGGTTTCTTCTCCGCACATGCCGCTAACACCTTCAGCATCGCAATATTCTTCTCCCTGCTGATACGACAGCGGATGCTCACTTTCTTCCTTGTGGGATGGTCGCTCGTCAACTGCTATACCCGTCTCTATCTGGGTGTCCACTATCCTGGCGACATCACTGTCGGACTCCTCTGGGGCGGTTTCGTCGGCTGGCTCGTCTACAAGCTCTATTGTCGTGTCACGACACCTGCAAGATATGACATCCAACACTGTTATGTCCCCATCGGTATCCTGGGACTCCTCTTCCTGACAGCCGTCGTCATGGCATTCTTCGAGATACATATGTAGAAAAGACCTGATGGCAGATACGTGTTAGGAGTCATCATGAACCTCATATTAGGAAGTCCAACGGGCTTCCTTTTTTCTTTCCCTAACACATCATACATCAGCCATCATACATCAACCCTCAGCCATCATACATCAGCCCCTAACCGTTAACCATGAACCGCTAACCATGAACCATAATTCGCAAGCCTTGTGATAGCGAAAAATTCTTTTGTTTGAGAATAATTTCGT
>JAEEGH010001297.1_pt1 | contig 72777 bp, 47 predicted proteins | sample 9134181 | NCBI WGS metagenome assembly JAEEGH01 (sample SAMN16246544, study PRJNA631951) | gut metagenome | biome: gut microbiome; feature: rumen; material: DP-attached | host: Bos | place: Iran: Karaj | collected 2018-10 | reverse complement strand
ATAAGTCGCACTGGTAGGGTGATATGTCCCATACGAACCACCGTTCAAATTATAAGCAATGGAATAGGTATTCGGCGCACCATTAGCCGTCCAGGTGCCGCCACCCTCCTGTACTGTGATGTAGTATGGCCAGGTTGTGGAATCTACAGAGCCGTTCTTCGTCCAATTCACGAAATGGTAACCGGTATAGGTGTCGCCATCCAGGCCAGGCCGAGAGCCGATCGGGTAGCTCTGGCTGATATCCCTACCTCTTGCGCTGTTATCGGTGAACCACACCTCTCTGATGCCCGTGCCTGCAATGACTCTGATGGTTGCGTTTTCGGGATCAAAGCTGACAGGGGTAATGCCTGCCCAGCCACCGCCATCCGTGCCATAGGCAAAACTTCTGTCTGTAGGCTGATAGCCGTTTTCAGGAGGATAAAGCACGCCATAGGTAAGATAAAATTGTCTGTAGGTGATATGACCACCGTCAGAGCCCCTTAGTTCATCTAAAGAACCATCTACATAATATGCATTGGAGGGGAGGCGGCTCCAATCATATCCACTGCGCCCGCCGAATGCACCAGGCGCACCAGAGCCGGTACCTTCTGGTTCTCCTGTTTTACCGCCAACCCAGCCACCGCCGCCACCGCCGGTGTCCAGTTTGTATCCCCATCTGACACCATTTTCTCCGGTGGGAACGGTATAATCATAAGCCGAACTTATTTCCCCGCTTTCTCGTCCATGAGCGCCGTAATTCCAGTTTGCACCACCACCACCTGCAGCGATCGCAATGATCTGTCCGTTAATGGAAATGCCGGAAGCGCCACCGCCACCACCACTCCAGTGTCCGTTACCACCGCTGGCAGTGCCAATACCGGAACCACCTCTGGTTGCCGTGTCATCTGATACTTCACAAGACCATTGACCTCTTTCAACGGAAACAAGATGCACAACTGTGCCTTTGGTGAGGTGAAGACGAAATGCCATTCCTGCTCCCTTACCACCCAAGCCAATCTCTTTATTATCGTCAGAAGAGTAGTAGGCGTACATAGGAAAACTACCATCGCAACCTCCGATACCGCCACGGATAAAGATGGAGTAGACTCCCGTATATGGAACGGTATAGTCCATAGACGCTCCGTTGGAGACGCCCTGTTCCTGACCGATTAGGCTTTGATCGGCAGCACGGCTGGTAATAGGGGTATAAAGCGCTGACAGAGCAAGTGCCCCAGCCATTCCCAAAACCGTCAGCTTTTGCAGTAATCTGTATTTCATAAGTCACAATCCTTTCTGTTTGGTTCGTGAGTGATCTAAATATCTATAGAATTATATGAAAAAAACAAAAATACTTTTGGTCTGAGGATTTTTGTGAAAATAAAAAGAGGAAGGCGTAAACCTTCCTCTCTGTTGTGGTATTGTTGTTTTCGGAGACTTTACTTTGCTACATAGATGGCGGGACGAACTCCGGGTGCGCCGGCGTTATCTATATCTCCAAGAGAACTAACGCTCCAGAACTTTAACCCATAACCCTTGGCGTTATTATGAGAACGAAGTGTCCATGCTCTCCTGTGATTCATTCCATCGTAGTTGTGGGCTTTCAGAATTGCAGCGGTTATTTCTGCCTGTAGACACTCATAAGTACCACTGATCAACCAATAGGAAGAACCACACAATTCTCCAATTCCTTCAACCGGGAAATACTGTGCGATCTCCTCCCTAGAGAGAAGAAAAATCTTATCATCGGTTTCCGGTCCATTTTGCATAATGCAGTCGGTAATGTCGGGATATTCTGCAAAATCCTCCAAGTGCTGTGTCACAATGCGAGACTGCTCACGATCACTGAAAATGCTCTGATAGAACTCGCCGTTTAACCATGCTCTGGTAGCACTGTCTGCCCAAAAAAAGTGAGCCGGATTGGGATCGTTCCAAGCAACCTGATCCTCTTCATAATACGGGTTTTCAGCAATGATATACTCACTCAGCAGAAGTACGCCATTCTCGTCCTCTTTCAGAACACGCCACTCGATCTTCTCAGGACCATTTTCCAGGTTTGCGTCCTGCTCGATCCGTCCGAAGAGGATATGACCGTCCTCGGTGCGCTCAAAGGAGTCAAGGAAACGGTTCACCATCTGAATGTACTCAGCACTGCCTACAAAGCCGTCGATGATATCGTGTCTGGAACGAGAACCATCATTCAGACCATTCACCCACTCAGTAAAGCCAGCCTGGTCAGGCTCTCTGTCGAAGAAGGTGTGATACATGCAGTTCACATACTCTTCGTTGGTCATATTAGCAGCACGGTTTACGAATTCCTCGGACTCCATGAAACCATAGACCAGCTCTGCGGGTGCAATCTGGCGGGTGGCGATCATGGTTGCCCAATGGCGCTTTCCTGCAGGCTCAGACGCTCTGCCAAGTGCTTCGGTGTAGAAGCGCTCTACGAAGTTGCCGATTGCAGCGCCGTCCAGATGTGCGGGGGTTACATCGGGCATCTGATAAGTTCCTCTGATGATACCAAAGGACTCGCAGATGTTGGTGAACTCCTGGGAGTTTACGAAACCGCCCACCATCCAATCCAGGGGCATCCAATTATCCGCATACTCCGTCCAGCCTTCCAGCCCCTCTGCTTCGGGTGCTCTGCCGAGGAAGGTGTTATACAGTCTGGTGACGAACTCCTCGGAGGGAATGGTGTTGTAGATATCCTCAAATTCAGGAGAGTGAGCAAAGCCGTATGCGAAGGACGCTCCGTCGATCTCTCCGTCAGCCAGCATCTGCGCCCAGCCTTCCTTGCCGTCTGCGTCGGACTGTCTGCCAAGGAAGTTGTTATACATCCTCTCCACGAAGTCGTAGATCTCCTGGCTGGGAGCCACTTCCTGCACGACTGCTTCGGGGGCGACGTCTACCGCCTGGGCAGATACGGGCATTGCAGTGCCTGCGATGAGAGTGGTGATCGTAAGAACCGTGGTGAGCATTCTCTTCATCAGTTTGTTCATTCGTTTGGTCTCCTTTTGCATGTATGGAATGATTTCTTTACATTCCACAGGTATCGTATCACCCCCCCCGATTCCGTCAAGAACCCAGTATTTTCAAGGGTTTGTGGCACTTTTGCCATTCAGTTTTCAACCTGATTTTTCATATGTTGTTTATTCAAAATCGTCACAAAAAAGCCCCGGCTATGCCGAGACTTTTGAATCCACAATATTCCGTTTGAGGTTGCAATTTGTGACCTCAAAGCATCAAATTCCTTTATACTATATGTATTTTAGTATATTATCCTGATCCCTTTTTTCATAAACAACCCTGAGTATCACAATATCCCCAACGCTTTCATCGATGATGTAATACACAATAAAATGTCCCACCAGGAATCTACGAACATCATCCCTTTTCAGAAATTCATTTTCAACCACTTTTCCGGATTTAGGTGTTTGGGAAGTTTCTTCAAGCTTCTCTTGCAGTTCATCGACAAAAGCCGATGCCGCCTCCGGGTTAGAAAGATCTGAAGCTATATACTCGATAGTTTCATCAATGTCAGACTCTGCAGTCATGGTAAAAACAATACAGTACTTCTTAGATGCCATGTTTCTCCCTCAATTTGCTCAAGGAAGATAAGCCATCCACGACTCTGCCATCCTCATAATCGGCAATGCCTTGATTCACCAGGCTGGCTTCGCCAATCTTACGCATTACTTTCTCATAATAATCTATATCCATAACCACTAAACGTCCGTATCCATTTTTCGTCACAAATATCGGCTCATTGGATTCGGCACATCTCCTCTCAATTTCTACTGTATTTTTCAAATCTCTCATAGGAATAATCTGCATAGTGCACCTCCTTGTGTGACTAAATTATATATCATATTTAGCCACGCCGCAACCACAACACCTCCCTCCTTCCGCCTACATTTTGCGTTTTTTCCATAACCCTACCTCCAATTGTATTCACACTACCATTCTTTTCCGTTACTCAATAAAGAGGAAACTTCGGCGAGCCGCCACTGAAACTACGTAGATGTGAGACTGTGAAGACACATTAGCACTCGAAAAAGATGTCGTAAAGTCAAAAAGTGCACAATCATTTTTTCAGGGATTCTTGAATTATGTAAACTGCGTGAGGCCGAATCCCCGTAAATACCGACAATTCTCCATTGGTAATTCTTACTTTTGGAAAAGAAAAAACGGCACGGTTGGATCACTCCAACCATGCCGTTTGGTATTCTATGAAATTCTCATCAAGCGTCGCATCACATCTTATTGACTCGCTTCGCTCCTCAATAAGCATCGCTAAATCCTTCGGATTCAGCTCAGCTTCCAGATATCCCTGTTGTACTCCGCGATGGTTCTGTCGGAGGAGAAGAAGCCTGCCTTGGCGATGTTCACCAGCATCATCTTCTTCCAGCGGGCTCTGTCCTCATAGGTGGCGATCATGCGATCCTTCACCTCGGTGTACTCGTCGAAATCGATGAGGGTCATGAACCAGTCCTTGTTCATGAGCTCGTTTCTGAGTCTGGTGAGACGCTTCTTGTCACCGATCTTCAGGAGCTGTGCGCTGATGATGAAGTCCACTGCCTCACGGATGGCGGGACTCTTGCGGTAGTAGTCGCGGGAGACGTAGTCTGCCTTCGCATAGTGCTCGATGACCTCGTCGGAGGAGACACCGAACTCAAAGATGTTTTCGGGACCTACCAGCTGGGCGATCTCTACGTTTGCTCCGTCAGCGGTTCCTAAGGTGATGGCACCGTTCAGCATGAACTTCATGTTGCCGGTTCCGGAAGCTTCCTTGGATGCCAGGGAGATCTGCTCGGAGATATCGCAGGCGGGGATCATCTTCTCTGCATACGCTACGTTGTAATTCTCCACGAAGACCAGCTTCATGTAGGGGCTGACTTCAGGATCGTTGTTGATGATCTCCTGCATGCACAGCAGCAGGTGAATGATGTCCTGTGCGATGATGTATGCAGGTGCTGCCTTTGCTCCGAAGAGGAAGGTCAGCGGACGGACGGGGCGCTTGCCGCGCTTGATCTCCAGGTACTTGTGGATGATGTAAAGCGCGTTCATCTGCTGACGCTTGTACTCATGAAGTCTCTTGGACTGGATGATGAAGATGGAATTGGGATCCAGGCGGACACCCTCCTTCTCCTCGATGTATGCGCAGAGCTGTCTCTTCTTGGTCTGCTTGATGTGCTCGATCTCATCCAGCACTTCGGTGTCGTTCTCGAAGCCCAGGAGCTTCTCCAGGGCATCCGCATCCTTCAGGAAGTCATCGCCGATCTTGCTTCTCAGGAAAGCGGTGAGCTCGTGGTTGCAGGATACCAGCCAGCGGCGGAAGGTGATGCCGTTGGTCTTGTTGTTGAATTTCTCCGGATAGATCTTGTAAAAGGAATTCAGCTCGGAGTTCTTCAGGATCTCGGTGTGGATGGCTGCCACGCCGTTGATGGAATAGCCGTAGTGGATGTCAATGTGTGCCATGTGCACGCGATCCTGATCGTCGATGATCTGAACCTTGGGATCGGTGTATTTTGCGGCAACGCGCTTGTCCAGCTCCTTGATGTAAGGGATCAGCTGAGGCACCACCTTCTCCAGATAGGAAAGGGGCCACTTCTCCAGCGCCTCTGCCAGGATGGTGTGGTTGGTGTATGCACAGGTCTTGCTTACCACCTGGATAGCCTCATCCATGGAGAAATTCTTCTCCTCCTTCAGGATGCGGATCAGCTCGGGGATCACCAGGGTGGGATGGGTATCGTTGATCTGGATGGCCACATGAGTGGGCAGATCGTGCAGGTCGTACTTCTTCTCCTTCATCTCCTGGAGGATCAGGCGAGCCGCATTGGCACACATGAAGTACTCCTGATAAATGCGGAGCAGGTTGCCTGCCTCATCGGAATCATCGGGATAGAGGAACAGAGTCAGGTTCTTCTCGATGTCGGTCTTGTCAAAATTGATGCCGTCCTTTACCAGGCCCTCGTCCAAAGTCTCCACATCGAAGAGGTGCAATTTGTTGCTGCCGTTATCGTAGCCAACCACGTCGATGTCATACATTCTGGAAACCACCTTGCAGTCGCCGAAGGGGATCTCATAGGTAACATCGGTCTTGGTAAGCCAGGAAGTGTCACGGATCCAGTCGTTCTTCTCCTCGGTCTGGGCGTGCTTTCTGAACACCTGCTTAAAGAGTCCGAAGTGATAGTTGAGGCCGATGCCGTCGCCGGGCAGCCCCAGAGTAGCGATGGAATCCAGGAAACAGGCTGCCAGTCTGCCGAGACCGCCGTTGCCCAGAGAGGGCTCGGGCTCGATCTCTTCCAGTGCGGACAGCTCCTTGCCGTTGTCCTTCAGGATCTGCTCCACCTTCTCATAGATGCCCAGGTTGATCAGGTTGTTGCTCAAAAGCTTACCGATCAGGAACTCCATGGAAATGTAGTAGATCTTCTTCTCACCGGAATTTCTGGTGGAAGCGCCGATCATTTCCTTGGTCAGCTTCAGTAAGGAAAGATACAACTCCTCATTGGTGCAGTCGGCAATTGCTTTGCCGTGGTCTTCGCGCACCTGCTTTGCCAGCTGCTCTTCCACATTCTGCGTCAACATCGTCTTTTCCAGATTTTCGCTCATAACATTCCTCCCATATTCAGATCAAGACAAAAATCTCAGGTTACCGGGTTGCGTTTATGATTTCGTACGAATTGCTCCGTTTCTTCGAAACTCTCGCAATTCTCCGTCCATTCGGAATCCGCGGATTTACTTCGTAAATCGCTGCTTCCTCATGTCCGGCAGGTCTCCAAGTCCGAAACCTCGGCATGCAAGCATGCCCGTTTTCGGATTTTGAGACCTTGAAATCATACAATGATATCCATATATTCCAGTCTCACCAGCTCATGGGGCATGATCACTGCCCTGCCCTGCTCACCGCTGATGAGTCTGGCCACCTCGTCCACTGCCTCGACGGCGATGTCGTGGAAATTCTGGCGCACCGTGTTCATCTGCTTCCCGGCGTATCCCATGAGGGTGATGCCGTCAAATCCGCAGACCGGATGGAAAATATCCAGATCCATCAATGCTCTCATGGCACCGATGGCCATCAGGTCGGAGGCGCAGACGATGATATCGTTCACCTCGCCGTATTTTAACGTGATCTCCCGGGCCTTCTTCTCGGAAAACTCTCCGCTGTGAACGCTCAGATTAAACTCCAGCTCTCTGGCCAGATCCAGCATGCCCTGGAGACGATCCTCGGAGACATATCCGTTCTGCTTGCCGGAGATGTAGAGGATGTCCTTGCTGGGTCCCAGATTCTCCAGAATGGTCTTCCGGGCCACATCCGCCTGTGCCGCACGCTGATCCACACTGACGTAGGATGTGCTGGCGTTGGAGATGGGCACGTCCACCAGGACTACCTTGAAATGCTCTCTCGCCACCAGACGCTGCAGTACGTAGTCATCCTTGGACATGCCACAGATGATGATACCGCCCACTCCCTGAGAATGCAGGAAGGTCTCCACCTCCTCCACGGATTTGTCCTCCAGCATGGAGAAAAATACAGGCAAAAGCTCCATCCGCAGCTCTCTGGCTCTGGTCACCGCGCCGGTCATATACCGCATGGTGATCTCGTCGATGGCCTGGGTCTGGGTATTGGGGTTCAGGATCAGTGCGATCCGTCCCGACTGCTTGGAGGAAAGGGAGGATGCGATGGCGTTGGGAACGAATTGCAATTCGTCAATGGCCTCTGTCACCCTTCTGATGGTGTCCTCCGAAATGTTGGGATAATGATTGATCACCTTGGAGACCGTGGAAACGGCCACGCCGGCTCTCTTAGCAACATCCCTGATCGTAGTCATGCCTTCTCCTTTCCGATACGTTTCTGTACCCGGGGCTCGGACCGCTTACCGTTTGTCCGATCCTCTTTGATCCCCTCTCGGCCCCGCAAGCGCGCGTATATGCACTGACGCAGAGTCTGCTTGTTTTCCTTCCGTTTTCCGAAAATGAAAAAAAGACCGAAATGGGTTTGGAAACCGTTTTCCTTATCCTAACCCATTCCGATCTTTTTGTAAATAGTCTTTTCGATTTTTGTGAAAAATGCGCTGTTAAAAATTCCTAAATAGCAGCATCCATCTGCGAAGTATAAAGCTTGTAATAGTATCCCTTCTTCGCCATCAATTCCTCATGAGTACCGGACTCCACGATGCCACCCTCATCCACATACATGATCCTGTCGCAGTTCTTGATAGTGGAAAGTCTGTGAGCGATGATGAAGGAAGTGCGTCCCTGCAACATGGCGTTCAGACCCTTCTGCAGATTCCGCTCCGTCTGCACATCGATACTGGAGGTTGCTTCGTCCAGCACCAGGATGGCGGGATCGGAGATCAGGGTTCTGGCAAAGCTGATGAGCTGGCGCTGACCCTGGCTCAGCAGGTCGCCTCTCTCGTGAACCTCAGTACCGTAGCCTTCCGGCATGTGCATGATAAACTCATCGGCACAGACCGTGATGCTGGCTTTCCGGATCTCCTCAAAGGTGGCATCCAGCTTGCCGTAGCGGATGTTGCTCTCGATGGTACCGCTGAAGAGGAAGGAATCCTGCAGCATGATACCCATCTGGGAGCGGAGGGACTTTAAGGTCACCCCGGAGATGTCGGTGCCGTCGATGAGGATCTGTCCGCTGTCCAGGTTGTAGAAGCGGGAGATCAGGCTGACGATAGTAGACTTGCCCGCACCGGTGGGTCCCACCAGAGCCACGCTCTCTCCTGCCTTCACCTTAAAGGAAACGTTCTTCAGGACAGGCTTGCCTTCCTCATAGGAGAAACATACATCCTTAAACTCCACATCGCCCCTGATGGCAGGCATCTGTGTTGCTCCTTCCGCATCGCAGACTCCCACGGGCTCGTCCAGGGTTTCAAAGATGCGCTCCAGGTAAGCTATGTTGTTGATGAAATTGTTGAAGATATTGCCCAGGTTCATGATGGGCTGCCAGAATCTCGAAGCGTAGGAGGTCATGGCTACGATGACGCCGGCGGTGGTATAGCCGATGCCGAAGAGCAGCAGTCCGCAGAGATAGATCATGGCGCGGATCACCACGGAGATATCGTCGATGCCGGGCCAGACCATGTTACTGTAGGTAACGGCCCGCTGCCATGCTTTTCTGCACTGACCGGAGAGGCCGTCAAAGATCTCCGCGTTCTCCTCTTCCCTGGCGAAAATCTGGGTAATGCGAGCACCTACGATGTTCTCCTGCAGGTATGCGTTCAGGTTGGAATTCTTGTTGGAGACCTGCTGCCATGCCTTGCGCTGCTTGTTCTTCACCCAGAGCATGAAGACCATCAGAACGGGAACGCCTGCCAGCACCACCAGACTCAGCTTCACATCCACCGTGAACATGAAGATAACGATGAGGATCAGGTTGATGGTCTCCAGCACAACATTGATGAGGCCGTTGGTGAGCATATCCGCCACAGAGTTTACATAATTCACCACACGGATCAGGATCTTGCCGTGAGGTCTGTCATCGTAATACTGGAAAGGCAGAGCCTGCAGGTGCTCGAAGAGGTCCTTGCGGATGTCGTAAATGATATGGTTTGCCACCTTCACCATGATCCTGGAACGGAAGGTTGCAAATGCGACTGCGATGACGTAAATGCCGATGGTCAGCACCACCAGCTTATACAGTCCCGGCACGTCCTTCGCAGGGATCGTCACATCCAACGCGTGCTGCACTACCTTGGGGCCGAAGAGTCCTGCCACACCGCCCAGCATACTTAAGGCCAGGGCCAGCACCATTTTTCCTGCGTATTTTTTGATATAAACACCGGCTCTCAGGAGGTGCTTCACGTTAAAGGGCTCCTCCAGAACCTCGTCCTCACGGTAGGTATTGCGCTCAGAGGCTTTGCCGGCAAATGCTTTCTTTCTGCTTTCTTTCTTCTCAGCCATTTGCGATCGCCTCCTCTCCCATCTGAAGCATGGCGGCCTGATAGTAATAGCCCTTCCTGGCCAGGAGTTCCTCGTGGGTTCCGGCTTCCTCGATCATGCCGTTGCGGAGGATCAGGATCTTATCCGCATGCTTGGTGGTGGAGATGCGCTGCGCGATGATGATCTTCGTGCAGGCAAAATCCAGATGGTCCAGGCTGTCCTGGATCTGGCGCTCCGTCTCCATATCCACGGCGGAGGTGGTATCGTCCAGAATCAGGATGGCAGGACGGATGGCCAGGGCTCTCGCCAGGGAAATACGCTGCTTTTGTCCGCCGGAAAGGCCGATGCCCCGCTCGCCCACCACGGTGTCATACCCTTCAGGCATCTTGGAGATAAAGCTGGCTGCAGCGGAGTACTTTGCATATTTGATGATCTGCTGATGGGAAAGGGCACTGTTGCCGTAGGCGATATTGCCGTCGATGGTATCGGAGTACAGCAATACGTCCTGGGTAGCCATGCCGATGTTTTTCCTCAAATCCTGCAGTGCATAGCGGTTGGTAGGGATCCCGTCGATGAGGACCTCTCCTCCTGCGGGATCGTAAAATCTGGGGATCAGCTGCACCAGGGTGGTCTTGCCACAGCCCGTCTCGCCCATGATGGCGATGGTCTCCCCGGGAGCCACATGGAAGGAAATGTCCGTCAGGACGCTGCCTCTGGCATTCTCATCCTTGTAGGCAAAGGACACATGGCGGAACTCGATCTCTCCCTTCAAACGATCAGGTACGGTAACCGCATTCTCGGGATCCACGATGACGGGCTCCGAATAGTAGATCTCCATGACCTTCATGGAAGCGGCATTGAAGCGCTGGAACTCGTTCATGATGGAGCCCAGCTGGCGCATGGGGTTGGCCAGCGCCCAGATCAGTCCGGAAAATGCCACGTACTCACCCATAGTCAGCTCTCCCTGCATCAGGAAGAGACCGCCCACCAGCAGCAGCACGACGGGCATCAGGTTGGCAAACGTCTCAATGACCGGGAAGAAATGGATCCAGGTCATGGCCGTCTCTTTGTTGGTCTCGGAGTAATCGCTGTTCCTGTGATCAAACTTCTCGATCTCGTAGTCCTCGCGGGAGAAGGCCTTCACCACACGGTTGCCGGAGATATTCTCCTGGGCCGCGGTGTTCATCTCACTCATCTTCTCACGAAGGAGTCTGTGTCTGGGACCTACCTGGTTGCGGAACAGTACGATGACCAGGAAGATGAAGGGTGCCACAACCATCAGGGACAGGGCCAGCTTCCAGTTCATGGACCAGAAGTAAACGATGGTGGCCGTCATGAGGGCGATGGCCTCCACGATCATACGCACCACCCATGCCAGCATATGACGCACCGCATCCAGGTCACCGGTGACGCGGGTCATGAGGTCGCCGGTGCGGTAGGTGGCATAGAACTGCATATCCTGACGCTCGATCTTGGAGAAGAGGAAATTCCGCAGGCGATAGAGTACCCCCTGGGAAACCTTCTCGAAATCCATACAGGTCAAATAAACAATAAGGGTCCGCAGCACGGTCAGACCTACCATCGCACCGAGAAGGATGAAAAATCGATCCCGATGTTCCGACAGGTTCTGCGCCGCGCCCGGCCCCGTCAAAAATTCATCCACAAGCTTCGCTCCGATGAACGGAACGGTAAGCTGCATGATGTTATAGGTAACAGTCCCAAGGATCCCCAGGGCATAAAGGGCCCGCAGGCCCTTCATATTTTCCCACAGCCACTGGATTCTGGTCAGGGGAAACTGCTTCTCCTTCTTTTTTTCCATAAAGAAACCTCAAATGATGCAGTGCGGGTCGTCAGGTGTCACCCTCCGGTGTCTTCTCCTCGGGTGCCTTGAGTATAACATGACCGTCTGCATATTCAACCACTAATTTATTATCTTTCAGATTCATGCGATCCAGCATGTCTCTGGGGATCTGCACGCGGCCCGCCTTGTCCATGACCACGTACTCTTCCTGGGTGTCCTCGTTGCGCCAGTCTACGCTGGATTCCTTCAAACGGTCCGCATAGCTCTCACGGAGAATACGCTCGGAACTGATCTTACCGTCGCGGATAGCCACCACGCGCTTAACCTTCTTGGAAAGGGCGATGTCGTGGGTAACCACCAGGATGGTCTGTCCGTTTTTGTTCAGCTCGGTGAAAATATCGAAGATCAGGTCCGCAGTGGCAAAGTCCACGCTACCGGTGGGCTCGTCCGCAAGGAGGAGCTTCGGCTTGTTGGCCAGTGCGATGGCGATGGCGATCCTCTGCTGCTCACCACCGGACATGGTGGTCAGCTTGTCGTTCTTGTGCTTGCTCATTCCCACCATCTCCAGAAGCTCCAGAGCACGCTCCCGCTTCTGCTTTGCGCCAATGAGGTCCATGGGAAGCATGATGTTCTCCAGGGAAGTGAGGTAGGGGAACAGGTTCCGGGCATTGTTCTGCCAGACAAATCCCACCACGTCGCGCTTGTACTCCACCAGCTCCTTCTCATTCATGGTAAAGAGGTTGCGGCCTCCCACCACCAGCTTACCGGCACTGGGTCTGTCCAGACCGCCGATCATGTTGAGAAAGGTACTCTTACCGCTTCCGCTGTTACCGATGAGAGCGGTGAACTCTCCTTCCTGAACCTCCAGGTCCAGTCCCTGGAGAGCCAGAACCTCCAGCTCTTTGGTCTTATAGATTTTCACAAGGCCTTCCGCTTCGATCATGGGAGCCTTGGTTTCCGTTACGTTTTCGGGCATGACATTTCTCCTTCACATTCAGACCCTTGATGCCACGGATTACTTCGTTGCTTTGCAACTCCCGGGGTCAACTTAACACATCCAGCTTATTTGACTCGTTCTCCTTCACGTCCACGATCCGGCCGCCCTGCAGCTCGATCACGACATCGCCGGCATCCATGAGGCCCACGTCGTGGGTGGTCATCAGGACGGTGACATGCTCCTTCCGGGTCATCTCCTTCAGGATACGGGTCACCTCCGCTGCCATACCGCTGTCCAGCTCTGCAGTGGGCTCGTCCGCCAGCAGAATGCTGGGATGATGGGCGATACCTCTGGCAATGGCAACACGCTGCTGCTCACCGCCGGACATCTCTGCGGGCATGTGATTCATACGACCCGCAAGGCCTACCATACGAAGTGTCTCCTCCACACGATGCCTGTAATCGCCGCGCACTCCCGCCATCCGCAGTGCGAATTCCACGTTCTGAAACGCGGTCATGGTGGGGATCAGGGAGACCGCCTGGAAAACGAAGCCGAACTGTTTTCTCCGCAGATCCTCCTTCTGTCTGTCGGAAAGGGTCACCAGATCCTTGCCGTCCAGAAGGATGGAACCGCTGGAAGGGGTATCCAGCGCACCGATCTGGTTCATCAGCGTGGTCTTGCCGGATCCGGAACGCCCCCGCAGGATGGTAAAGCGGCTGTCGGGGATCACGGCGTTGATATCGGTCAGGACCTGGATCTGCTGGTTGCCCACCGGAAAGATCCTGTTTAAATGTTCTATCTTGATTGTTGCACCCATTATTCTTCTCCCAGCTTCAAAGCCTTGGTGATGTTGAGTCTGAAGATCAGCATTGCCAGCACGCCCAGGCAGACCACCATGGTAAGGGTCACCACGGAGTAAAGTCTGACCATGTCACCGGTGCTGGTGATGAGTTCCATGGGCAGCACCTGGTTGGTGGTGGAGTATGCCATCTGCAGCATCGGCACGTAGAGGCGGTATGCCAGGTTGCCGACGATGACGCCGGACAGAATGGAATACAGTCCGGAGAAGATCTGCTCGTTGATCAGCATATGGAGCAGCTCTCCCTTATGCATACCGAATGCACGCAGGACGCCCAGCATCATCTCTCTGGACCGGATGGACAGGATCCAGTAGATCAGGTAACCCACGGCACAGAGGATCAGCATGACGATAAAGCTCATGGTGAGGACACCGTTCATACCCTGCAGCAGGGGATCCTCCGTCACGTCCTCCAGGTCCTCGGTGCGGTCCACGTAGGAATTCAGGCGGATGCCCTCGTTCGCTACCCAGCGGTAGAAAAATCCGGTGTCCGCGCCGTCCTTCAGCTTCATCCATACCTGGTAGGGCTTCAGGCCGAACATCTCGTAGCAGAAGGCGTAGTTCATGACCACCATATAGTTCTGGTAGGTGTAGGTTTCATTGTTCTCGTCCACCGCTCTGCCCTCCGGCACATAGGTGGGCCAGTAATCGAAAAATCCGATGATCACGGAAGGCTTGGAACCGTAGTTTACGGTATCCCCTACCTTGTACTTGAAACGATCCTTGAAGGCGGAGCTCATGAGGATGCCGTTGGGGGTGGCTGCCAGTTCGTTCAGATACTGGTGATAGGGCTCATCCAGCAAATCGTCGTCCAGCTCCGTGATCTGGCCGAACTCCTTGGTGTGGATGCCCATGACGGTGACATAGATGCGCTCCCGGCGGTCCACCTGGATGTATCCGGTATCGTCGTAGTACACCTTGGTGAAGGTCTCCACCTCATCAAAATCCGCATAGCGGGAAAAATCGGGCTCGTAGTAGGTAAACTCCACGGAAGGATCGATGGCCACAGCGTTGGAATTGTTCTCCCAGAGCTCTGCCACCCGCAGATCCGTCGCATCCAGGTAGGCCGTGTTGGCTCTGGTGTTCTGCAGGATGGTCCGGGCGGACACTGCATCGAACATGCCCAGGGAGACGGTAAGGATCATGAAGAGCATGATGTACTGCTGCTTCCTGCCGTTGCGCATAGCCTCCAGGAAGGATGCATAGCTTGCGGGGCCGCACCAGCGCTTCCGCAGCAGGTAAATGATACGAACCATCAGGGGCTGGAGCCGCAGGAGCAGCATGCCCGCACCCAGGATAAAGAGGGTGGAACTGATGTACAGCAGAGGATCCAGTGCCTCGTTCTTCAGCGCGCTCTCGATCAGAGCGTCGGTGTTGTGGGAATAGTTGTAATAGCCGTAGATACTGATCCCCAGGAAGATGAGATCCAGGAAGCAGATCTCCCACCAGGAATGGCGCTTCTGCACCTTCTGGCTCTTCAGGTTGACGATGGTCACCTTACTGTGCTTCAGGGCGGGGATACTCATGATGGCAATGGCGATGATGGCAGCGCCGATGGCAAAGCCGATGACCTCACCGTTCATCTGTACCTTTAGGGCTCTCCGTACCTTGAACTCCAGGAAGTTGCTGGCGGAGCCCAGGATCCGGCAGAAAATATTGCCCAGAGGGATACCGATGATAAAGCCTCCCAGGGACATGACGCTGCTCTGCATGAGATACAGCAGGAAAATCTGGGTTCTGGAAGCACCGCGGCTCTTCAGCACGGAAATATCATTTTTCTCCAGCTCATAGACCTGATTGGAGATCATCAGCAGGAATGCACACAGCAGGAGCAAAATAGGCACCTGCAGGATGAACAGGGTGGTGTTGATCCTGGACTCTCTGCTCAGGTAAGACTGCAGGGTTGCGGTATACTCAGGCTCCTTCATGAGGGCACGGATGGAGGAACGCTTCTGGTACTCCTCCGTATTGCTCACCAGATCCTTTACTTCCGATGCATCCAGGGCGGTGAAATCCACCAGATCATAGATGCGGCATACCATGGTAAAACCGGGCAGGGAAGTGGTGGCGAATTTCTGACGGAAAGTGGATTCCCGGATCATGAGATTATTGGTATACATGCTCATGCCCTTCTGCCAGAAAGTCTCAGTGATGTCCGATTTCTTATAGATACCCACGATTTTTACCCGGACGGGATCTCCGTTCTCGTCATGGAGCTCGCCGAAGATAAAGGTGTCGCCGATGATGATGTTGTTGGTCAGCATGCACTGCTCGTCGATGATGGCTTCCAGGTATCCGTCGGCGTCCACGCCGGCTTCGGAATACATCTCTCCGTCGATGAGCTCCACATGATCCTCCAGGGATCCGATAAAGGAAACCCGAAGGGAAATATCATCGATTCGCTTGCGTTCCAGCTCCGGAACGGCGTCCGAACTGGAGATGGCATAGTAATACAGGGTCTCGCTCTCGGTAAGGCCCAGCTCCGTGTAGGCGTTTTTCGCAAGTTTTTCTCCGGAAGCCACTGCTCCCACGCCTTCCTTGTCGCCCACGCTGATGGTGTACTCCAGGATCATGGGCCATTTGCCCGATTCCTCCCAGGCCGCTTCCATCTCATCCTGCAGCATGCGGTTAAATACGGCATTCCGGTACATGGGGAAGCTGCAGGCCGTGGCCACGAGCAGAATGCTTCCCAGAAGCATGCAGAAAAACAACCACTTCTGGTTCCAGATTTTCTGAAATCCTATTCCAAACATACGCTCTGTCCTTCCTCCAGCCCTTCGATCACCCAATAATAGTCATTGTCTTTCCAGCCCGCGATAAAGGAGGTCACGGTATGGTTACCGTTCTCATCCACCACTGTGACATAGGTCTGGGTTCCGCCCTGGACCGTGGTCACGGTGGTCACCGCCTTGGCGGGTACCAGTACTACATTTTCCTCTCTGTCCAAATGTGCCTCAATGTTCACGCCGGTCTCCATGTAACCCCTGGGCTTGGCGCTGCGCAGGACATCGATGAGTTCCTGCATCACATCGTCGGGAAGCTTTGCATAGGCATTGTCCTGTGCCATGGAAGAGGTCATGCCGGTAGATCCCAGGGTCACCACGGTGCCCGTAGCGGTCCTCTCATTGCCCCCCGCATCCTTCCAGCGGACGGTGATCTCGTTGCCGTACTGGAGACTGCCGTTGGGATTGGGGAGACGCAGGTAAGCGATCGTCTCGTCCAGAATGGTCATCAGGGATTCTCCGGGCTGCAGCACTGCACCGTCGGAGAGGCTGGTAACCTTGGTCACCAGGCCGTCGCAGGGCGCGTAGAGTTCGGTAGTACCAAAGCATTTTTTCATATCATTGATTGTTTCAGACAGCCGGGAGATCTGGGTCTCATAGCTTTCCTTGGTATTGATGAGGCGCTGATAGGTCTCGGTGTTCTGTCCGGAGATGGCGATCTGGTAATCGATGTCCTTCTGCACATCCTCCAGCGCTTCCCGGAGGCGGCGGAGCTTTAACTGCTTCTCCTCCAGATCGATGGTATCGCCGGAGACACTGATCTTCGCCAGCAGGTCGCCCTTTTTGACGCTGCTCATCTCCTTTGCCACCATCTCCACCAGAGTGGTGGTGCCGTATTCCATGTCTGCGGTAACGGAAGTGGCCTTGGGATAGCTCACATAGCCCAGACTGGTGTAAGGAGTATCAAAGTCTCCCCGCTCCAGCACAGCCACATTGGAGCCGTAGCTGAAGTAATTGCTCAGCTGTACCTCCTGGCCGTACTCCAGACCTTCCTTGATCTCGGTGTAGGTACCGTCGGAGACCCCCTTGGTAACATAAGCCTTGGATGTGCGTCCGTTCTCCATGACGTTCACAAAATAGCCCAGCTCATCTCTGTGGATGGAGTCGTTGGAGACGGAAAGTGCGTTCCTGGCCTCGGACTTTACCATGATGAGATAGCCTGCAGCGCCCATGGGGATGTCGCTGCTGTCGCCCAGGATCTTAAAGGTACTGTGGACAGTTTCCCCTGCGGAGACGATCTTGTTGTATTCATCCAGGGTGTAGGGACTGTATTCCACATCGTAGATCTTGCCGCCCACGGAGAGGTAGAGCCGCACCACCTTGGACATTTCCTGCGAGTTCTTGTAGACACAGATGAAATTCTTGCTGCTGTCGTTCACCACAGCCAGAACGGATTTCTCCTTGCGGACGCCGCTGCCGTTCGTGATCTGGGCGATGGCCCCCAGGGTGCCCTCCGCCTCCGCCTTGATGTAATTGGTCACATCCTTTTCCTTCAGGCGGGAAAGCTGGGATACGGCATGCCTGCGGTCCAGGTCATAGAGGGCATTGCGGGAGGCGATGTCCATATTCACCCGGTCCAGTTGGAACAGCAGCCGCTGGCAGGCGATGGCAAAATTCGCATCCTCCAGCATCTCGTCAGAGTACTGATTGATGTTCTCCTGCAGATTGGAAGCCTTCACGGTGTAGACTTCCATATCGTCCCGATAGGAACGATCCATGTCCGCCAGACTCTCCTGTGCGGATTTGATCTGATCCTTCAGCTTCTCATTGTCGGCCTGTGCCAGGAGCTGGCCGGCAGTGATGTGCTCGCCGGGATAGCAGTAAAACTCATTGAAAACCACTTCCTCGGGGAAGCTGTACTCCGTAATGTCGGGGTAAATGACGCCGGGAACCTTGTCATAGGTGATGATGTTCCGATATGCCACGATCTCGGATCCCACCGCTGCGCTGACGGGATCGATGAGTTCGATGTCAGCGCTGGTCAGGCCGCCCTTTTTCGGTTTTTCCTCGCCGGACTGCTGTGCGCATCCGGTCAGAAGCAGGCAGCTGAGCAAGAGCGCCGTGGCCCGCTTTGTATTTCTTTTTATGGAAAGATCGTTCAAAAACATGTAACCCTCCGATTTCATCCAACGGATTGCTCCGTTTCTTCGAAATCAAGCCATTATTTTATACTTGCAGCGATACGCTCGCCTTCTTCCAGACCGGAGATGATCTCCGTGTAAGTGTCGCCTTCAAGGCCTACCTCTACGTGGCGCACGATGTGCTCGCCCAGTTCGTTGATGATGTAAACGTAGGTAATGTCACCGGCCTTATGCAGCGCACGGGTGGGAACCGCCAGTACGTGATCCCGCTCTCCCAGCACCTTGGTAATGGAAGCCTTGGTCCCCAGGGCAATGGACAGATCCTCGCCGCCGGAGACGAGGCGGAACCGCAGGGCATCCTCCTCGTTCAGATCCACCAGCTCCACGGGATAATCGCCGTTGCTTAAGCCACCGTTGATGTTCAGAGTCACGATGTCACCCTGCTGAAAAAGAGGTCTGGCCTCTTCGGGCTTGTCCGCGAAGAAATAGCACTCTTCGGGATCCATGATGGTGACCACAACGGAACCGATGGTGGTGGTGTTCCCCTCCAGGCCCTGACGCACATAGGTCAGGACGCCGTCAAAGGGCGCATAGATCTGATGATCTCCACCGCCGCTCTTCAGCTCCTCCAGTCGCAGCTTTGCGATGTAGAGGGAATCCTGATAGTTCTCGATGGAGCTCCTGTAGGACTCCTCGATGCGCTCCAGATTGTCCTCGTGGACCTCCTGGGTGTAGCCCTTTCCGTCATCCTTCACGGCGAATTCGAAATTCTCCTCCAGGATATCCTGGGCCTTCTTCTCCTCCAGGGCTGCCAGCTGCAACTCCATGCGTTTGATCTCATATTCCTTGTCCTCGATCTGGTTCGCGGTGTCCTGGGTACCCAGAGAGATCAGGAGCTGACCCGCCTTCACGAAGTCACCCTTCTCCACCAGTACCTCTTCCACCTTCTCCCGTTCCACGTCAAAGGAAAGGTCCTGAGAAATGACGGAACGATACTCCAACGTGATCTTCTTGGTCAGGGTCACATCCTGATAGGTGACACCCACCACGCCGGCGATCTCTTCTTCCTCTTCCTCGATAATGATCATTTTCGGGTCTTCCGTCTCCTGGGCACAGCCGGAAAGAAGCAGTCCGGATGCCAGAAGCAGAGCCACGGATTTTGTAAGCGTTTTCTTTTGCATAAACTCTATCCTACCGTATGTCGAAAAATTGCCACTTTGGGTATTATAGATGGCTTTCCGATTTTTGAATACCCAAATGTTGCAAAAAAATGCCCAGAAATTCGCATGATCACACGCAAAAAGACCCGGAAAAACCGGGTCTTTGGAAACGCTTACATATTGTCTGAACCTTTTGGTCAAACCGCTGCGCCCGTCTGCATGAAACGCTCCTCGAATTCGAGAAGGGCGATGGGCTTTGCGAAATAATATCCCTGGAACATATCGCAGCCCATTTCCGTCAGGAATGCCACCTGCTCCGCTTCCTCCACGCCCTCGGAGATCACGGGGATCTCCAGGCGCTTTGCCAGGCCGATGATGAGCTCCAGGATGGCGCGGGTACGGTCCTCGTTCTCGGTCTTGGACAGGAAGAGCATATCGACCTTCAGCACGTCCACGGGCATGTCCTTCAGCATGTTCAGTGAGGAATAACCGCTGCCGAAATCGTCCATCTCCAGCAGGAAGCCCTTTTCTCTCAGCTGATTGATGACCTCGATCTTGCGGTCCATGTCCTTCATGAAGGTGGACTCGGTGATCTCCAGCCGCAGGCGGCTGGGATTCACATCGTATTTCTGCACCAGACCGTAGATCACATCATAGACATCCACGAAGTAGAAGTCCTTCTGGGAGATGTTGACGGAGATATACATATCGTCACGCCCCTCTTCCTTCCAGCGCTTCAGGATCTTGCAGGCGTATTCCCAGATATACATGTCGATCTTGACCACCATGCCGTTCTTTTCCAGGAAGGGCATGAATCTGCCGGGGGTCAGGAAGCCTTCGGTGGCATGATTCCAGCGGACCAGAGCTTCGCACCCGGTAGTCCTTCCCTCGGTATCCACCTGGGCCTGGAGATAGGGAACGATGTCGCCGTTTTTCAGGGCGTCGTCCAGGGTCGCCACGATCTTCTGCTCCCAGAGAATGCCCTCTCTGAGGCTGTCATCGTAGAAGGCGATCCGCTGCTGCAGCTCGTTCTTCACGGTGGACAGTGCCATGAAGGCTCTGTCGTACATGCTGGCAGCGGAAAGCTTGGAATTGCGGACCTCGTAGACACCCATGTGCACCACCAGGGGATAGGAATCCTGGTCCTTGACGTAGGCCACGGTGCGGGTGCCCTCGGTGAACTGTTCGGGGTTAAAGTCCTTGCTCTTCAGGATGAGACCGTATTTATCGGCACCGATGCGGCCGAAGACATCGCCTTCCTTCAGACCGGCCTTGACCTTGTCCGCCAGCTTGACGAGGATCTCATCTCCCACCTCGGAACCGAAGATGTCGTTGATCATCTTGAATTCCTTGATATCGGAGACCACTACGGTATAGCGCTCTTCGGGATGTTCCCGGATCAGCTTCTCCGTCAGACGGTACAGCTCTTCTCTGTTGTAAATGCCGGTGAGGGAATCGTGGGTGGCCTTGTAGGTCTCGTCTGCCAGGCGCTGGTTCTCCTTGGTCACATCCTCGACGATGACATAGTATCCCGTGTAAGTCATGCGCTCATCGTATACGGAGGAGAACTCCACGGACACCACCCGGTCGTCGCTGAAAAGGTGGGTGATATTTTTGCCCCGGTCCTTGGAATAGAGGATGTCGGGATCGAACATCTCCCGCATTTTGGCCTCCGCCAGCTCCATGGAACGCATGTTGGGCAGCTGGAACATCTCACGGCCACTCTCGTTATAGTAGATGCATTTTCCGTCGGAATCGAAGCAGAACAGGCAGTCTCCCATGTTCTCGACCACATTGGTCAACATTCGATCCGTCAGCAGATACATCTGATATTGCAGGGAAATAAAGTAGATCAGCACGGAGCCTACGCCGTATCCCAGGATGGACAGGTCCACATGGAACTTGGCAAAGATGGTGTAGAACTCCCAGGCGCCGGTCACCAGCATCACCACCAGGATGAAAAAGTATTTCTCCAGATAGACCCTGGAGGTCTCGGTGATCTTGCGGATCAGATACAGCAGCGCAATGACCATGACCAGCGCATTGATGGCGAGGTGCACCTTGTGGTACCAGAGAGATACCAGCTTGTAGATCAGGTGGCCGTCGGCCATATAGTCCGGCGTCACGTCAAAGACATGGTGAAAGAAGGGATTGAGGAACACGGAAAGTGTATCGATCCCCATGATAACGATCCAGATGGTCCGGTTCCTGGAGCCCTCGTAAGGGTAATTACAATAGTCCATGATGAACCGGTAAATGGCGAGCAGCATCCAGTCGGTGCCGATGAAGAAGAGGACAAAACCCATCCTTGCCAGGATCTCATCGTCGGTCAGCACCAGCAGGATGTTGGCCAGCATGGGAACAATGGCCGCCACCAGCAGCTTTGCCACAGACCTGGCTACTTTGCGCCCGTCCCGGTACGCAGCGATCCCGGCTATAATGTTGAAACATATGAAGAATCCAAGGGATACAACGTATGCGCCAATCATAACTTACTCCACAATAAATTTCTCGATGATTCCGTTCAGGCTTTCCACACATCTGCGGCACTCATCCACTTTCAGCTGGGTGTCGCTCATTCCACACACGATATCCGTGGTCTTACCCGCAATATCGGAAATACCGCTTGCGGAGTCTCCCACGGAGGAGTTGATGGAGGACGCTGCCTCCAGAATGTTGCCGATGGTACTCATGAGATCGTCCACACCGGCCTTGATGCTGAGCATGCTGTCCTTAAACATGTCCGCATCTTCTTCGTACTGCATTCCCACCTGCTTGAAGCCGTCGTAATCCTTCATGACGGTCTCCTGCAGGAAAGCATCCATCTCTTCCAGGCATGCTGCCATCTGGTTCACGGCGTCGTTCACTTCGCCTACGATGGCGTTGATGTCGCCCACGGCCTTGGAGGTCTGGCCTGCCAGGTTACCGATCTCGGTAGCCACCACGGCAAAGCCTCTTCCCGCTTCACCCGCTCTGGCCGCCTCGATGGAGGCATTCAGGGCCAGCAGACCGGTCTGGGAGGAAATGGCCATGATGGTATCGGTGAGTTCGTTGATCTTGTCCACCACCTTGGAATTCTCGATGGCTTCGTCGGATTTTGCCTTAACGCCGTCGTAGATCCCACGGGTGCGCTCGGAAGCGTCGTCGGTGCCGTTCCGCAGCTCTCTTGCTCTGTCCTTCACTTCGTCGGACATGAGGGTGCCGTCGTTTGCCATCATCTCGATCTGATGGGTAGCATTCTGGATCTCGGCGATGCTGCGGTTGATGGTCTCTGTGCCGTTTGCACACTCCTGCATTGCTGCTTCCAGCTCCTCGGTGGTAGCGGAGTTATCGGTGCACATGTCATTGACGGCATCGGTGGTCTCCTGCAGCTCCTGGACATTGACATCCACGATGCCGGAGGTCTCACCCAGGACACTCACCACATTCCGCAGCTCCTGGCGCATGCCTTTTACAGCGTTGCCCATGAGACCGATCTCGTCGGTGCGGGCGCAGATCTTCCGGGACTTGGGATTATGACGGAAATCAAAATCAGCGGTTCCACGGATGATTTCAACGATATCGTTGATGGGAGCCATGAAGAACCGGATGAGGAAAAAGCAGATCGCAAGGGCGATGACCAGCACCACCACTGCCACCAGAATGAGTTTGGTCCTGAGGATGTTCACGGGACTCATGACCAGGTCGTAATCACCGGTGACGATGACCATACTGCCACCGGAGGTAAAAGCGTAGCCTGCATACTTATTGGCACCCTTATACTCATAGATCACGGAGCCGGAGCCGATGGCTGCGGGGCTTTCGCCTGCCTGCAGTCTGCTCACCAGTCCTTTGACCGCCGCATTTTCCACGCTGCCGCCGATCTTATCCTCGGTGGGATGGTAGATCATGAGGCCGTCCGCACTGACCATGTAGGCATAGGAGCCCTTTACGCCGGTCAGTTCCACGCCTTCCAGCACATCTCCCAGATACTGATGGATCACGGCTCTGTTGGTGGCGGGATCTTCCTTCAGGAGATTGATAAAATACTGCTCCACGGCCTTTCCGTCCGTCGCCTCAGCATAAGTGCCCGCAAGGGTATCCATCTGGCAGGAGACTGCGGATGCAGCCACCTCGGCCACGTTCCGGGTGTAGTTTTTGTACACGCTCTCCACAGTGGCTCTGGAATCACCGATGGCCATGATGGTCAGCACCGCCACGAGGACGGTTCCGCCAAAGGCCACGAGGCCGATGATTTTAGTGGAAAGGGATTTGATAAAGGGTACCCTGGTCATTTCCTGAGACTGCTTTTGCTTTGCCATACGCTGTCGGAACTCCTTCTCTGGTGTGGTTGTCTACCGGGGACTCCCCCGAAAAATGATCAGTTGACTCTCTCATCCCCCCAGAAAAAGAGAGCTACGGTGCCGGGGCCGGTATGGGCTCCGATGGTGGTTCCTATACTGACGATGACGGGCTTGCCGTCCATCTTGGGAAATCTGGCTGAGATCAGCTCCGCCACGGCCCGGGCGTCTTCTTCACAGGCGGAATTACTGATATAGACTTTTCCGCTGTAATCCAGTCCGCCCTCAGCGTGCTCTTCCATGAGATCCACCACACGGGAAATGACTTTCTTCTTGGTGCGGATCTTTTCTCTGGGGATGAGGTGGCCGGTGTTGCTGACGTTAAGCAGGGGGCAGATGTTCAGGGCGTTGCCCACAAATCCTGCGGTCTTGGAAACTCTTCCGCCCTTCACGAAGAAGGTGAGGTCCATGGAGAAGAACCAGTGGTGGAGTCTGAGTCTGTTGGCCTCGGCCCAGTCTTTCAGTTCATCGATGCCGCAGCCCGCTTTTTTCTTCTCGGCCAGGGCGGTCATGAGAAGGCCGTAGCCGGAAGATGCTGCCAGGGAATCAACAATGTAGATCTTACGGTCGGGATATTTCTCCCCCAGAAGGTCTCTGGCCACCAGGGCGGAGTTCATAACGCCGGTGATGCCGGAGGAAAGGCACAGGTGGAGGATGTCTTTCCCTTCCTTCAGGAAGGTTTCAAAGTATTCGACGAATTCCTCGACATTGATCTGGGAGGTACTGGTATCGGCACCGTTTGCCATGGCATTGTAGAAATCGGGGAAGCTCATGGATTTACCGAGATCGTCAGGATATTCCTTACCGTCCAGGGTGAAGTGGAAACAGATGTAGTGGATGTCTAAGTCGCGGAACATTTCCTCGGTGAGATCGGCTGTGGAGCAGCAGCTCAAAACGTAGGAATCGGACATGGGTTTGTGGTCTCCTTTTTGTGAAAATATACTGTTTCTATTGTAGCACAAGGGGCGGGGAAATGTGCAAAGTTTATAAAATGTTCAGACACATTCTGTCATGATTTTACAAAGACAATTTACAGGGCCCCGCGCTCTGTATATCCGTGTTCGGACACGCTCCCGCTAATATTTTGCACGTAGCGGTACTAAATTCGCATACGCTCACGCTATGCTCATTAAGTACCGACGGCAAAAAATTGTCCTCACGCCGGATATACAGGTGCAGGGCCCATTCCATCATGCTCGAAGACAAAAAAAGAAAAAACGAGCAGAGGTTTTAATCTCTGCTCGTTCAAAATGAATATCTGATTACGAATTACTTAGACTCAACTCCCTCGAAACGAATGACAAATTTCACGGTAGAAGACATATCAGACCTAGCTCCGGAGTAGGTAGTGTAGGAGGTGGCTGCGTCACGGACAGCTTCGATGCGGGCCTTCAGGGTCTCGATATCGCCGGAGAAAGCACCGGAAAGCTTCTGAATGCCTTCCTCATCGAAGGTGATGAGGCCGTCGCGGAGCTGGGAGACGCCATCGTCCAGGCGACCTGCGCCGCTGTTCAGATCATCTGCACCGGTCTTCAGCTGGGTCATGCCGTTTAAGAGCTTGCCGGCGCCGTCGCTCAGGGAGTTAATGCCACTGCTGAGCTTGCTTGCGCCGCCTGCCAGTTCACCGGCACCGCCTGCAAGAGTACCTGCACCGTTTGCCAGGCTCTGGGTTCCGTTTGCCAGCTCGCCTGCGCCGCCTGCCAGGGAGTTTGCACCTTCCAGAAGGGAACCGGTGCCGCTTGCCAGGCTGCCTGCACCCTGGGACAGGGTTGCTGCGCCTTCCTTAAGCTGCTCGGAATTGCCCTTCAGGGTATCAGCGCCTTCGCTGAGCTGAGCCGCACCTGCGGAAACCTGTGCTGCACCGCCCTTCAGAGTTGCCAGGCCTTCATCCAGGCTGCTGACACCGCCGTACACATTTGCCACACCTGCGGACAGAGCAGCTGCGCCGTCTGCCACGGCTGCTGCGCCCTGGGTCAGAGCAGTAAGGGAAGAAGCATCACCGCTTGCGGGGAGGGATGCTGCCACACCGGCATAAGTCTGCAGAGCACCTGCTGCTGCGCCGATGGTGGAGGAAGCGGTGTTCAGGCCGCTCAAAGTAGAGCTGTACATCGTGCCGCCGTTTGCCAGATCTGCCATCATGGCATTTACGGTAGCGGGATCTGACAGAGCGCTCATGGCGCCTGCATATCCGTCCTCAGCTGCTGCCAGGTTTGCCGCGGTGATGGAGCCACCGGTAACGGCTTCCACCAGGGCATTGACCTGTGCCATAGCTGCGCTGCCTGCAGGAGCGGAGAGATATCCCATCAGTGCGCTTGCGCCGCTGGCTGCTGCGTCCTTGTAAGAATTCATGGTAGCTGCTGCGCTTGCCACGGAGGAAAGTGCGGAAACGGCTGCGCCTACACCGTCCTTCAGCTGTCCGGCACCTGCTGCCAGGGAAGCGGCACCTTCCACCATGTTTGCGTCATCCATGCCCTTCTTCAAGGCTGCTGCGCCGTCTGCTGCCTGATCGGTACCTGCGGAAAGCTGTGCTGCGCCGCTGCTCAAGGATGCTGCCCCCTCTGCCAGTGAATCCACACCGCCGGTATAAGCATCGATGCCCTCCTTCAGGCTGCCGGCACCTGCGTTCAGTGCCTGGGCACCTTCATTGATCTGACCTGCGCCGGCCTTCAGGGAATCGGCGCCTGCGCTGAGACTATGCGCACCGTCATTTACCTTGGAAGCACCCTGGCTCAGTTCATTTGCACCGTCACTCAGCTTGGAAGCACCTGCGGAGAGCTCTCCTGCGCCGGAGGCTGCTTCCTTTGCACCGTCATAGAGCCGGGAGGAACCGTCGGTCAGCTCTCCTGCGCCGTCTGCCAGCTTCTTGGTGCCGTCCAGCAGTGAACCTGCGCCGTTCAGGAGCTCGCCTGCGCCGTCCAGAAGGGCGTTACTGCCGTCCTGCAGCTGGTTCATGTCATCCTCCAGGCTGTCCAGACCCTCGGTATCGTCCAGGTCTCCCATGCCCAGGAGGTCGGTCACATCACCGCTGATGACGGTGAGTGCCATGGAAAGTTCGAAATCGGTGGTATCTGCACTGATCTCCAGGCTATCGGGGATCTGATAGAAATCGCCGAGGCCCAGATCAGCCAGCTTGTTTTCGTCCAGAGCCAGGCTCTCACGCAGTCCGGGGAATGCCATGCCCATAACGGCGTATTTGCTGCCGTCGTTGATGACGTTGCCGCTGGAAACCTCTACGTTGGAGAAGTTCTCTCCGTCCAGGATAAGACCGGTGAGTGCACCGAAAGGAGTGTAGATCACTGCATCCTCGCCGTCGATCTCTACGGTCTGCTTTTCGTTATTCTTGTATTCGTAGCGAATGGTCACATGACCTGCCTTGCCTGCCAGGTCTGCGGGAGCGATCTCCTTACCGTCCAGGAAGTAACGAACGGTAACCTCTACGGGGAGCTGCTTATCAGTAGTTCCGCGGTAGTAAATGTCGCTGCCGTTTGCGTTCCAGACTATGTCCTTACCACTGCCGGTATAGGTCTCATCGCCCTTCACGTTCTCGATGTTCTGCAGATCGGAAGCATCCTTCAGCTGTGCTGCTCCGTCGGGATTCTTCAGCCAGTTGCTGACGATGATCTGCTGCGCGGAGCCATCTGCGCCTGCGACGACGTAGACGGTCTCTTCCTTCTGCTTGCCCGTGGAGGTCTGACCCACCAGAGCTTCCTCCAGGTCTTCTTCCTCGATCACTTTACTGTCCGAAATCTCCTGTGCACTGACGCGGCTCACGGATTCAAGGCTGCATCCGGTCATGGATACAGTCATCAGAATGCTGAGTCCCAGTGCCATCCATTTCTTTACGTTTCTCATAATCTTGCTCCTTTTTGGCAATCTGTGTATCTGTTCAAGTGTCTATCTTAATGGCCGAACCGTTCCCGGAGTCTTGCGCTGACTCTTCCGGAAAAATGGGTTTTAGGCATTCCCAGGGTGGTTCTGCAGATGAGGCTGTCCAGGCACATGTACATGCTGGGCAGTACCAGGATGACCACGATCATACTGACGATGGCGCCTCTGGCCATAAGATTACAGAGGGCTCCGATCATGTCGATGCTGGAGATGAGGCCTACGCCGAAGGTTGCGGCGAAGAAACTCAGTGCACTGACGATGACGGATTTCATACTGGTCTTCAGTGCGATGCGGGTGGCTTCTTCCTTACTGTGACCGTCCTTACGCTCCTTGCAGAATCTGGTGGTCATCAGGATTGCATAGTCCACAGTGGAACCCAGCTGGATGGTACCGATGACCACGGAAGCGATGAAGGGGATCACGGTTCCGGTGTAGGTGGTCAGGCCCATGTTGATGAAGATGGCGAACTCGATGACGCTCACCAGGATCACCGGCAGGGACAGGCTCCGTAGCACGAAGAAGATGATGAAAAATACCGCACCGATGGAGATCCAGCTCACCACCCGGAAGTCCTTATCCGTGATGGTGATCAGATCCTTGGTACAGGGGGCCTCGCCCACCACCATGCCGGTGGGATCGTAGGACTTAACGATGGTATTTACCTTATCGATCTGGGCGTTGACCTCATCCGTTGCTACCTTGTATTCGGAGCTGACCAGCATCATCTTGTGCTCGTCGCTCTCCAGTTCTGCCAGAAGATCCTCTGGGATCATCTCCTTCGGGAAGAGGGGACCCACCAGACTGTCGGTACCCAGGATGGAAGTGATGCCGTCCACCGCTTTCAGTTCCTCTATCATCTTCCGGGAATCGTGCTCCGGCAGATCCTTGTCCAGCAGGAGCACATAGGTGGAGTTCATATCGGAAACCTCATCCTGCTTTGCAATGGCCTGCACGCTGGGGAGGTAAGCCGGAAGGGTGTCGCCCAGGTTGTAGTAAACGGAAGTGTTGCGGTAGCCGTAGATGGCGGGCACCAGGAGAACCAGGAACAGGGCTCCCAGCAGCAGGTGGTGCTTTACGATCCAGTCGGGGATCTTGTCAAACTCCCGCAGGAGCGGCTTGTGATTGGTTTTTTCCAGAACCTTGTCAAAGATCAGGATCATGGAAGGCAGGATGGTGATGCAGGCGATGACGCCGATGACCACACCCTTTGCCATAACGATACCGATGTCCAGGCCGATGCCGAAGCTCATAAAGCACAGGGCGATGAAGCCTGCCACGGTGGTAACGGAGCTGCCGATGACGGATGTAAAAGTTGCGGAGATGGCGGCTGCCATGGCGGCCTTTCTATCCTCGGTGCCCTTCTCCAGCTCCTCTCTGTAGGAATGCCAGAGGAAAATGGAGTAGTCCAGGGTCACACCCAGCTGCAGCACTGCGGAGAGGGCCTGGGTCAGGAAGGAGATCTCTCCACGGAACACGTTGGTTCCCAGGTTGTAGATGATGGCCATTCCGATGCTCCCCAGGAAAAAGAGGGGGATCAGGAAGTTATCCATGGTCAGGGACAGGACGATGACTGCCAGGAGCACTGCGATGCCCACATAAATGGGAGTCTCCTTAATGGTCATGTTCTTGGTGTCCACCACCGTTGCGGACATGCCGCTTAAGAATGCCTGCTCGCCGGTGATACGCCGGATCTCTTCCACCGCGTCCATGGTGCCGTCTGCGGAGGTGGTGTCGTCGAAGATGACGAACATCATGGTTGCGTCGTCACCGTTAAAGGCTTCGTAAATGTCCTCCGGCAGGATCTCCATGGGGACGCTCAGGTCTGCGACGGAGTCGTACCAGATCACATTCTTTACATGATCCACATCCATGACATTGCTTTTCAGCTTTGCCACATCCCGGTCATTCATGCCCTCCACGATGAGCATCGCGAAGGCACCGGTGCCGAACTCCTCTTCCAGGATGTCCTGGCCCTGCATGGTCTCGATCTCGCCGGGCAGGTAAGTCAGGATATCGTAGTTAACCCTGGTGTTCACATACCCGATGGCCGACGGGATCAAAAGCAGCAGGCTGAGGATGAAGATGGGGATCCGCAGCTTTACGATCTTCTCGGATATCTTTCCCATAATGATTGCTCCTTTCCGGTATAAGCAGGTCCCGACGCCCCGATAGAGCCGTTCCGGGATCCGCATGATCCGCAAAAAAAATAATTTCTGACTGCTGGTCATTTTTTACAATGACTGTTATAATACAAAAGTGACCGGTGGTCAATATTTATTTTCGGATTTTACAAATTCTTTCTTTTTTCGTATATTGAAAGGCGTAGGGAAGCTCCCGGAAACGGGGCTTACGGGGAAAAACCATGGGAAAAGCAGAAGAAAACAAGAAAACAAAAAGAGACTCCCTGTTGAATACGGCCTTCGAACTCTTTACGAGCCAGGGCCTCAGCAACACCTCCATCTCGGACATCGTCCAGAATGCCGGGGTGGCAAAGGGAACCTTCTATCTATACTTTAAAGATAAGTACGACATCCGGAATCACATCATCGCCCGGAAGTCGGAACAGTTTTTCAACAATGCCTTCAGAGCGCTGCAGCAAAGCGGCATCACGGACTATACGGAGAGCATCCTCTTCATCACGGATCATGTGCTGGATGCCCTGAATGAAAACAAGCCCCTTCTGGCCTTCATTCACAAGGACTTAAGTTGGGGCGTGTTCCGAAGCGCTCTGGAAAATGTGGTGACCGAGGAGCAGGTCCCCTTCCAGCAGGTGTTCCTGCAGCATTGCAAGGACTGCGGCGTGGAGGTGGAGGAGCCTGAAGTCATGCTCTTCTTCCTGGTGGAGCTTATCGGTTCCACCGCCTACAGCTCCATCATCCACGGAGATCCCATTCCCCCGGAGGAATTGAAGGTGCACCTCCACCGGCTGATCCCCGGGATCATCGAAACCTATACACAAAATTCCGAAAAATAACACAAACACAAAACGGGACTGCTTACATGCAGCCCCGTTTTTACTATATTGCATTCCTGGATATTGCGAATTGCTTCGCAGTTTTTCAACTCACGCGATCACTCAAAGGTTCCGTACAGAGCGATGGCTTCGTCAATGGAAAGTTCCCCGATGCCCACCTTAAATGCCGCTACCCGGATCTGGACCGTCAATGGATCCGTGATCCCCAACACCTCCGGCGAAATGGTGCGCTCTGCAGGCACCTGACCGAAGGGTGCGTACACCGCATCGAAGGACATATCTCCGGTGGGGGTTACCAGACGCTTGGCGGAAGCCATCTCGTTCAGCTCCTTGCCTCTTGTCAGGAACCGCATGAATTCGTTGGTCATGGCCAGATCGTCACAGTCCTTATTCACGGAGAACTCGATGGAAGGACTGTCGATAAAGTATCCTCCCGCATCCGTCATGGGAATGGGTGCAAAGGAATAGGAAAAAGGCGACGCGGTAAAGGCTTCCGACTGGCTCTCCCGCTTCCGTGTGCCGGATACCGTGTCTCCCGCACAGATCATCATGGGCACATCCCCTTCAAAGAAGCGGAGGATCACCTGGGAGTAATTGTCCTCGATGCCGTCGCATTGCGCAAGGTCGATGCAGCCGCTGCCGATGAGCTGCTCCACCGCTTCCAGGGCGGGGCGCATATACTCTCCCGCTGCAGGATCCAGGGCGTTGGCAAGGTCCAGTGCCTCCTGATTTTCCGCAAGGGTTGCCACAAACATGGGGTACGCCACCGTATACATGAAGCAGCTGGAAGACTTGAGGCTGTAGCCCATCATGGGACTGGCATAACCTCTTTCCTTCAGAGTCTCACAGACGCTTAAGAGCTCGGACCGGGTGGTGGGAACCTTCAGACCTTCCTTTGCAAAGAGGTCATCATTTACCAGCATGCCGTAGGTTCTGGAGAACACGGGCACCATCCGCACTTTTCCTTCTCCGTCATGGCTGAGGAGACCGGAACGGATGCAGCCCAGATCCAGTCCCAGGGAGGTATCCGACAGATCCTCCATGTGGGCGACCACGGCATCGTATTTTTCATTTCCCATCATCCAGGTATAGGAGAAAAAGATGTTGGGCTTGTCCTTTCCTTCCAGCACCGTGCCCAGAGTGTTGCTGTAATCATCCAGCTTCACGTAACTGAGCTTTACGTTGGGGTAGTACTCGCAAAATCTGTCAAACTCAGTCTCCAGGGCCTCGAAATTGTCATAGCTTCCCGCCACGGTTATGTTGCTGGCGGTGGCAGTATCCAGAGCGGGTGCAAACTCCGCAGGGGCCTCCTCCACGACTTTCTCCCCGCACGCCGTCAGCAGTGCCGTCAGACAGAGGGTCAAAAAAATACCGGATATCTTCTTCATGCTTTCTTGTCCTCCTTGATCCTGCGAATTTCTTTAATCACCAGTTTCACATCGATGGGTTTTGCGATATGGCCGTTCATGCCTGCGTTCAGGCACTCCGTAACATTCTCCGAAAAGGCATCTGCCGTCATGGCGATGATGGGAATGGAGGATGCCCAGGGATCTTCCAGACTGCGGATCTTCCGGGTGGCATCCAGGCCGTTCATCTCCGGCATCTGAATGTCCATGAAGATCAGGTCGTAGCGTCCCTTCTCCGCCGCCGTCATCTTCTCCACGGCGATGCGGCCGTTTTCCGCCCGCTCCGTGGTGATGCCGTACATATCCAGCAGATTGGAGATGATCTCCCAGTTGATATCATTGTCCTCGGCGATAAGGATGTTCATCCCCTGCAGATCGGAATTGTCATCCTCCGGCTGCACGGATTTTGCTCCCGTTCCCAGGACTTCGCTCAGCTTGTCGTACAGTCCGGAACGGAACAGCGGCTTGCTGATAAAGCCGTTTGCTCCGGCCTCCTTCGCCGCTTCCTCGATGTCCGACCAGTCATAAGCGGAGATCAGCAAAATGGGAACACTGGAATCCACTTCCGCCCGGATCCTGCGGATGGTTTCGACGCCGTCCATATCCGGCATCTTCCAGTCCAGGATCACCACGCTGTAATCCTTCCCCGCTTCGCTCCGTCGGCGGATCATTTCCAGCGCTTCCTGTCCGCTTTCCGTGTGGTCCGCGGTCACGCCCAGGGACTGTAAGGTATCCACTGCCGTCTCCAGAAGGACCTCATCGTCATCCACGATCAGGACATCCATGGGATCCAGCTTCATCTCCTCACCCTGCTTATCTGCGATGGGCAGATCCAGCGTGACGGTAAAGGTGGTTCCCTTCCCCTGCTCGCTCTCGCAGTCGACGGTGCCTCCCATGAGATCCACCATCTGCTTCGTGATGGCCAGGCCCAGTCCGGTTCCCTGAATGCTGTTTACGCGACTGTCAGTCTGGCGGGAGAAGGGCTGGTACATGGTTTCCATATACTCCGGACTCATGCCGATACCGGTGTCTGCCACCACATAAATCATCTTTACATGGCCCGGCTTTTCGCTCTCCTCCTGCCGCATATCCACGCTTACCCGTCCCCCGGGCTCCGTGTATTTGATGGCGTTGGAAAGGATGTTGATGTAGATCTGGTTCAGTCGCAGCTGATCCGCATACAGATGCTCTTTTTCCATGCCGCTGATGCGGAAATCAAAGTCGATGTTCTTCTCCTTTACCATGGGCTGGGAGAGATTCACCAGGTTTTCCACGGTCTCTACGATGGAAAAGGTCTGGGGGCTGAAATTCAGCTTCCCGCTCTCCACCTTGGAAATGTCCAGGATATCGTTGATCAGCGTCAACAGATGGTTGCTGGCCAGGCTGATCTTCCGCAGACTCTCCTTCACCGATGCCGTATCCTCGGGATTTTTCTCCGCCAGGGTCGTGAGGCCGATGATGGCATTCATGGGTGTGCGGATGTCATGGGACATGGTGGAGAGGAAGTCGGTTTTGGCCTGATTTGCGGAAGCCGCTTCTCTGGCAGCCTCCTGAAGGCTCTTGTTGAAGTACATTACCACTGCCAGGTCAAAGAGGAACAGGATCAGAAGACCCACGGACACAAAACCCACCAAAAGCCAGTTCTGTTCCTTCTCCTGCAGGTCCTCCATGGGCATGAAGCCCAGCAATGTCCAGCCCTCCGTCGATGTCAACTGCGTGTAGGCGAGGATGCATTTTTCTCCCCGGGAGTTGTTCATGGTAAAGGATCCGGTGGAGGAAGTAAGCTCCGCAAACAAGGCCTCCGCAGCGGCAGTATCGGTTTTATTGTAGGACCTGTAGAACTCAAAAAAGCTGGAGTTCTTAAAGGAATGACCCTTGATGATGTAATCGCCGTCCGCTTCGATCATGGAAAGCTCGACACTTTCAAATTCCTCCTGGGGGAACACCCATTTCTGCTCCAGCTCCGAAACCGGCAGGATCCGCAGCAGGATGGCATCCCGGGTGCCGCCGTTTTCCGCATCCCGCAGGGTGATCCGGTTGCAGAAGGCGATGGACTGCTCTCCGTTCATGGGATTGGTGTAGGCGCGGGAAACATTGATGGATCTCCCGATGGGAGCGATCCAGCTCACATTCCCCAAAAGCTCCATCCGCCCGTAGGAAACTGCATAGTCATCCGCACTGTCTCCCCGGGGCCTCGTGGACAAACCCGCCAGAGTATCGGTGTAAACAATGTGTGCGGAGGCATTTGGGAGCACATGAGAGACCCGGATAAAGGAGGTGGCCTCCTCGATGGTCATATCCTCACTGTTGATGTAGCGCGCCCACACGTCGCAGATGCGCTGCTCTCCCTCCATGTAGTTCTCCGTCACCTGTTCCATGTTGATGGTGGTGTTTTCAAAGTGCTCGATCTGCCGCTCTGTGGTGGATTTACTCTCATAGGTGGAATACAGGACCACAAAGGTCAGCATGGCGATCATGATGAGCACATTGACCAGAAAGACCCAGTTTTTCTTCATAATCCGTCAGTTCCGTCCTTTCAGAGCGTTTTTTTCACGCCCACCTCATAGAACCTGGTGGTAAAGGGGATGGTCCGCTTTGCAAAACGCTGCAGGTCCGCTACTTTCACATAGTAAAAATCTCCCCAGGAGGCGACCTTCAAAAGCGCCGTTCCCTCCCGGTCCGTCTCCAGCCCCACCACCGTCATGTAGTGAGCCCGGACACTGCTGACCTTCACCGCCACGCCGTCCTGCAGCTTGCACAGAGGCAGCCGTTCCTTTCGAAAAAAAAACGGAACGGTGGGGCCCGCCGCAAAGATCACCGGCAGATCCTTTCGGAGCTGGGCCGCGATGCGTTCTTCCATGTGCCCGGGGTAGAAGCTCCGCCGGATCCGCACCGGCATATGATTTTTCCGGAAGTACCGGTTGATGAGCAGGGGCAGGTAATAGGGTGCGATCCCCAGCTGGGGAACGATGGGCATGTAGCGACGCTTCATGCGCCGGAGCTCTTCCATGTAGGCCTCCCTGCAGGCCGGTTCCGGGATCAGTCCCCTGTATATACAAAAATCCTCCAGGGCTACCAAACCGCAGCCAAAACCGCGGAGCTGGGTATCTCCGGAGAATCTTTTCCCCCGGGGAAACCACATCTGGCTCCCCGGGACATAATTTCGTTTTAAGGCAACGCCTTCTTTCATAGGCTCTACTCTCTTCCGTCCCAACAGTAGGTGCAAAGCTTGTCACGGTCAATGCCTACGGCATCCAGCATGTCGTCCAGACGATTGTAGCTTAAGGAAGTGAAGCCCAGCTGCTCGCGGATCTTCTCCAGCATCAGCTTGTAGCGGTCGGAATCCGGATTTGCATAGTCATCCAGGATAGCGCGCTCCACATTTTCTCCCTCCTCCTTCAGGATCACGCGACGGGCGATGAGCTCCATCTCGGAAGTGGATCTGGAGAAATTGATATACTTACAGCCAAACATAATGGGCGGGCAGGCGGGGCGTACATGCACCTCCTTGGCGCCGCTGCGATACAGGAAATCGGTGGTCTCCCGCAGCTGGGTACCGCGAACGATGGAATCGTCGATGAGCAGAAGCCTTCTGTTCTCGATGAGCTCATGGACGGGGATCAGCTTCATGCGGGCGATGAGGTCACGCTTGGACTGAATGGTGGGCATGAAGGAACGGGGCCAGGTAGGAGTGTACTTGATGAAAGGTCTAGAGAAAGGTACCCCGGAGGTATTGGCATAGCCCACGGCATGTGCGGTTCCGGAATCGGGCACACCTGCCACGATGTCAATGTCGTCCTTCGTCAGACCGTCCCGCTTTGCCATACGGTCGCCACAGTTGTAACGCATCTGCTCTACGCTCACTCCCTCATAGGAAGAGGAAGGATAGCCGTAGTACACCCAGAGGAAGGTGCAGATCTTCATGTTCTTGCCGGGATCCACCAGAGTCTTCACGCCTTCGGGGGTCATGACCACGATCTCGCCGGGGCCCAGCTCTTTGTAGTCTTCATATCCCAGATTCAGGTAAGCGAACTCCTCGAAGGATGCACAGAAGCCATCCGCCTTCTTACCGATGACCACAGGAGTTCTGCCCAGCAGATCCCGGGCGCAGTAAATCCCGGTGGGGGTGAGCAGCAGCATGGTCATGGAGCCTTCGATGCGCTCCTGGGCGTAGCGGATGCCTTCGATGAAGTTGTCCTTCTGGTTGATGAGGGCGGCCACCAGCTCCGTGGCATTGATCATACCGCCGCTCAGTTCCATAAAGTGAATGGAGCCGTTCCGGACGATCTCTTCCGCCAGCTCTTCCTGATTGTTGATCTTACCCACGGTGGTGATGGCGTAGGTGCCGTGATGGGAACGGACGATCAGGGGCTGAGGCTCGTAATCGGAGATACAGCCGATACCCAGATTGCCCTCCATCTCGTGGATCTCCTTCTCGAACTTGGTCCGGAAAGGGGAGTTCTCAATGTTGTGGATCGAACGATTAAAGCCGTCCTTGCCGAAGGTTACCATACCGGCTCGGCGGGTTCCCAGATGGGAATGATAATCGGTTCCGAAGAACAGATCGAACACACAATCATTTTTCAAAGCTGTTGCGAAAAAACCACCCATAAAAACTCTAATCTCCTGATTCTAATGAATTTCGTATCTCCCAATTCCGTACCGGCATCCCCAATGCCTTTACAGATTCAGACCCGTCGTCTCATCACAGCCCATGACGATGTTCATGCACTGGATGGCTGCCCCCGATGCACCCTTGCCCAGATTATCGAAACGACTGGCAACCACCAGTCGGTCTGCATTTCCGGTCACCAGGATCTCCATGCCGTCCCAGCCTGCGCAGGCGTCGGAGAAGAGCGCTCCTCCCGCTTCCACATCTGCTCCGAGAGGCAGGACCCGGATGAAGGGCTCTCCCTTGTAATAGTCTGCAAAGAAAGCCTGCAATGCTTCGGGAGAATTTTTCTCCTTCAGCAGGTCCGTATATAGCGGGATCTGAACGATCATGCCGCTGTGATAGGCAGTGGTCATGGGGCAGAACAGGGGCTCTCTCGTAAGGCCCGTGATTGCCTTCATCTCCTTCAGATGCTTGTGGCTCTGACCCCAGGCGTACATCCTGGCGGAGTCAAACTTCGCATCTCTCCCTTCTTCCTCATAGGCAGCGATGAGCTTCTTGCCGCCGCCGCTGTAGCCGGATACCGCAAAAACGGATACCGGATAATCTGCGGGCAATATCCCTGCCTTCACCAGAGGATAAGCCAGGGCAATGGTTCCGCTGGCATAGCATCCGGGAACGGCGATGCGCTTTCCTTCAGCGATGGCCCTGCGGTGCTCCGGAGAAAGCTCCGGGAATCCGTAAGCCCAGCCCGGCACCGTCCTGTGGGCGGTGGAAGCGTCGATGATCACCGTTTCGGGATTCTCCGCAAACGACACAGCTTCCTGTGCCGCCGCATCCGGCAGACACAGGAAGGTGATATCGGACTCGTTGATATATTTTTTGATCTCCTCCGGATCCTTCCGCTTTTCGGGATCGATCCGCAGGATCTCCACATCCTTTCGGCCGGCCAGCCGCTCATGGATCCGAAGACCCGTGGTGCCTTCGCTGCCGTCCACGAATACCTTCTTCATTTCTACATCTTTCCTTAGTTTATTTTATGAGAAGAAAATGTCCCTATACCAGCTGAGCGCATCGGTATATGCGTTATAAACGGGATCCTCATCGATCTGATCCAGCAGCAGGACTCTGGAGACCTCGGTCCAGTTGGCATCTTCATACGCCAGCATGAACTCGTACACAGGTCCGAAGATACCGGTCCGCTTCAGCAGGCCTTCCTCGATCTGAGCGGAGACGCGCACCTTCTTCAGTGCTTCCTCCATGGGCATATCCAGCATTACATCCAACACGGAGAACATGCCCATCAGGAACAGTTCCGCAGACTGCGGTCCCAGACCGAAGGGCTCTGCCAGGCGCTCCATAAAGCGGCCGCGCAGCAGGGACATTCTGGTGATCTCGTTGGGCTTCTCGGAGCACAGCTCCTTGGTAACTGCGGTGTTGATCCAGCGCTTCAGTTCCTTCTGGCCCAGCATGGCTGCGGCGTGACGCACCGTATTGATACCGGAGTTGACTGCCATGCGGTTCACCATCTCCAGCAGGGAGATGACCAGCGCCGTATCATGCTCGATGACATCGGCGGCCTTGGTCAGATCGAAGTCCGGTCCGTTCACCACGTTCAGCAGCTCGATGTAGTTTGCCTTCAAAGGAGACAGTTCGCCGCCTCCGGAAGCCTTGGGGATCCGGAAAAAACGGCCCTCGTAGAGGTCGTAGCCCCCATGGAAGGTCAGGAGTTCGTAATCCTCCTGGGTATCCACATTGACCGCCACCAGCTTGATGTTGGGATAGACCTTGTCAAAGTAGATCTTCGCCTTCTCGATGTCGATCTTTTTATGATTCAGCAGCACATAATCCATCAGGTTCAGGATCGGACGATAGGTCTCGAACTCCTTCACCTGTAGCTTGCGGATGGCCAGACCGAAGCCTGCTTCCTTCAGCTCCCACAGACGATTGATGTAGGTCTCGCTGGGATTGATGCCGTTGTCCATCAGCAGCACCACATTGTTGTGAGGGCCATCAACCATCAGCTCGATCTCGGTGAAAATGGAGATGTTGTTCACCTCGACGAAGACCGTCTTATCGTTGGAAAGGGTCTTCAGTCCCATGCTGGAAAGGATATCCAGACCGGAGATCTGACCGACGCCGCTGAGAAACCCGGTACCGAGCAGGCTGGGGTTCTTCATCATGTTTTCCCTCTGGGAAAAGATGGAGTAGGCCTTCACTTCCATGGACGAATCAAACAGTGGGATCAGAGTTCCTAGCATAGCTTACCTCCTGGTAAAATTATTATGCTGAAAATGCCCTGCAGGGCTCTATCTTCTCTTGAATGTCACATCGATGATCTTGCCGATGAGGGTCAGATCGGCGACATCGGATGCGGAGAACTTCCGCGCCAGGCTGTCGGTCTTCAGGAAGACCACATAACCCTTCTCGTTATCCTGCATCTTGTAGACGATGATGTTATGGATCCCGTGCTCATGCATAAATACGAACGCGTCCGGATCCGAATCCTTCAGTGCCGCCACATCATCGATGACGCTGACGCCGTGGTCGTTGCGACGCATGACGATCTCATTACACTCGGCGATGGGGAATTCCATCACGGCGTCCGAACCTTCCATGACGCCGGTCTTCGGATTCTGCTTGCCGGTAAAGCCGTGCATGGAAACGTCCAGGCGGTCATTGTACATGTAGATCCCGTCCAGCCCGTAGCAGGCGGCGATGTTCACCAGAGCCGTCTGGAAGGTCATGGTGCCGCTGCAGAGGAAATCGTCCAACAGGCGGAACATCAGGGAGGTGCGATCGATCTTCACCGAGGAACGGTTGGTAATGTCCGGGATCTCCTGGCAATGAAGCACATCTCCGTGGATCTCCGGAACGTAGATGATATAACGGTTCCGCCCCTTCTCCTTGGCCCGGTACAGCATCCGGTCCGCCACGTAGAAAGCATCCTCGTAGGTGCTCACCTGCAGCGGGAACTGTACACAGCCGATGGAGACGGTGGGGTAATCGTCGGGAAGCTGCTGCTTGAAGGATTCCTCCACGCCGGTGCGGATGTCCCGCAGTACGGAACGGAGCTCCTCCTTGTCGTGGATCTTGTCCGAAATGATCAGGAACTCGTCGCCCCCGATGCGGCCCACGGCGCCCTTGTCGCCCACGGCATTGCAGATCACGTTCACGGTCTTCAGCAGGACCTTATCCCCGAACTGATGTCCGTGGTTGTCGTTCATCTGCTTGAAATTATCGATATCCACGATGCACAGGTAGGTCAGAGCATCCGGGTGCTCCTCCATCCGCTGTCTGGCGTAATCCGTGATGGCCTTCTTGTTCAGAATCCCGGTGCCGGGGTCCAGAGAGGCATCAATGGCACGCTGCTCCATGGATTGAATGTCCTGGAAAAAAATGCGGCAGATCTGTTCCGACTCGGTCTCACCGCCGTAAACCACGGCAACGGTCCAGAGGGATCCGCCCTCCGGCAGGATGAGACTTGCGCACACCATCGTATGGTCTCCGGGAGTGATATCACCGCAGACCTGGACAAAGTACTCCATCTGACGATATTCCACATAGTCGCCGAGATTGTCGCCCTCCTCGGCGGAGAGCAGACGGCGCAGACGATCGTCAATGGTAAGGATATTCAGTTGACGGTCCGTTGTGACCGTTCCGATCAAACATTCTGCCATAACCTGCCAATATCCCCAGTTTCTAGACTAACCGCTATCTTATTATAACGAATACCTTCCAAAAAGTCTATTGAGCGCCCATCTTTTAATCAGTTTTTTATGAACTCCCGTTTCCCCCGTAAAACCTTGAAATTGCGCATTGCGAACGGCCCCCCGTTCCTGTATTATGGTAAGGACTACGAGTACAGGAGACCTTTCATGAGCAATCAACCTTACGAACCCCGTCACAGGAGGAGCGACGCAGGCGAAGATGCCGAGCTCACCGAGCTTCACCTGGAAGAAATAGATCTGGAGGCAGTTTCTCCCTCCTCCGGCGCCGTCCGAAGATCCGTTCCCACCCTGCTGCTCTGGGTCCTGCCTATTGCCGCGGTGCTGGGATGCGGCATCTGGCTGACAGTTTATCTCTTACAGAACAAAGCAGATGCGGAGATGGACCGCCTCAATGCAGTGGCCATGGCCCAGATCCAGACCGCAGAGCTTCGCACGGAAAACGAAGATGCCGCACAGGAAGAGACCGCGGCCCCCGAGGAAAGCCCCGTGATCATCGATGAAACGGAAGGAACCGAAGCTACGGATGAAACCGGCGCAGCGGAAGCAGGCACGGCGGAAGCAGGCACGGCTGACGACACGACGGCTCCTGCGGATCCCGCAGACACCACTCCTTCCGGCGACAGCACCGATACACCCACGGACAAAAATACGGAACCCACCGTCTCGGGCAACGACGACAGCGTCTCCGGCAATGACGATCCCCAGGTGGTGGAGGAAGACCCTTACGAAGACCTGGATGTTCCGCCCATGCTGACCACGTCTCCCCTGGAGGGCGTCCTCTTTTCCGGATACAGCCCCTCCTTCACCTCCAACACGAAGGATATCGTGGATGAAGAGGTACTGAGCGAGTATGCCGTCCTCATCGACCTGGACACCGGCGAAGTGGTGGCGCAGCGCAGGGCCAAGGATAAGATGTACCCCGCGTCCATGACCAAGGTCCTCACCGTTCTGGTGGCAGCGGAGCATGTACCTTCCCTGACGGACCGTTTTGCCATGACCAGGGATATCACCAACTATTGCTATTCCAACGACTGCAGCGCGGTCTGCTGGGACGTGGGAGAAAAAATCCCCGTCAGTGATCTGTTCTACGGCTCCATCCTTCCTTCGGGAGCGGATGCGGTGCTGGGACTGTGTCAGGTCAGCTGCGGCAGCACTGCGGATTTCGTGGACCTGATGAATCAGAAGGTGGCGGATTTGGGGCTCACCCACACCCATTTTGACAATCCCATCGGTCTCTTCTCCGAGGATACCTACACCACGCCCACGGAGATGGCCATGCTGATGAAGGCGGCCATTGAGAACGGCACCGCTTACGATGCCCTCTCCGCTCACATTCACACCACCCTTCCCACGGCGGAGCATCCCGACGGCCTGACTCTCTCCAACCTCTTCCTGCGCAGGATCGAGGACCATTTCGACAAGGGTGAGGTGGTCTGTGCCAAGACCGGATTCGTCAATCAGTCCCTGAACTGTGCCGTCAGCTATTGCAAGTCCAACGAGGGAAAACATTATGTCTGCGTCACCGGCAAGGTGAACGGGGCCTGGAAATGCATCTACGATCACGTAAGGATCTACAATGCCTACCTCCCCTGAGGGAGTTTTGCATTTTTCGTTCCGAAGGGATATAATCGGTTTGCGTGTCTGCCTGAGGGCAGGCAAAGGAGGAAATTATGAAAAAATCAACCATTATGATCGCGATCGCCGTCGTGCTGATGTGCGCCGGCATCACTGCCATCGTTCTGGGCGGATGTGCCAAGAGCGGTGACGCAGGAAGCGCAGCTTCCGAAGAAGCAGCAGTTTTGGAGGCAACTCCCATCAGCGAGTCCGAAACCACCGTTGCCGACTTCCCCACCGCTCCCGAGGCTGAAGACAAGGCCGAGCCCGCAGTGGAAAAAGAGGACAAGGCAGAGGCAGCAACCGCTGCAGATACCAAGGAAGATGCCACAGCTCCCGCTACGGACGATTCCAAGGAAGATCCCGCACCTCAGCCCGATGCAGGCAACACCGCAGATGTATCCGGCGGAGATGTGTCCGGTGCCGATGTTTCCGGCGGAGACGCTTCCGGCAACTAAACAAAAGCAAAACAAAAGAATGGCAACTAAAAAACTCCCGAACCGTAACAGGCTCGGGAGTTTTCTTATTGCATTTTTTCTTATCGGATTTTATTCTGCAGCCTTTTCGGTGCTGTGGAAGTACTCCTTCAGGCGCTCAATGGGAGCGGGCTTTGCATACTGGAAGCCCTGGATGTAGGAGAAGCCTCTGTCGATACTGTAGCGGCTCTGCTCCTCGTTCTCCACGCCCTCCACCAGCATGTTCACATCGTCCTTCTTCAGCATCTGGACCATGGAGGTCATGAGTTCGTCCAGCTTCCGGTTTTCCATTGCCTTGTACAGCACGATCTTGTCGAACTTGATGGTGTGGAAGTTCACGGAAGAGAGACGCTCGAAATTGGAGTATCCCGTTCCGAAGTCATCCAGCAGCAGGCAGATGCCGTTCTCCTGGAGTCTGCGGATATTGTCGTTTACCGTCTCCAGATCCTCGAAGATGGCACTCTCGGTGATCTCGATGCGGATCTTCTCCACCGGTACGTGGTTGGAAGTGATGATCTGGTAGAAATCCGAGCAGACGCTGGGATCGGAAAGCTCCGTAGCGGAGACGTTCATGGTGATGGCGTCGTACTCGTATTTGTCCCCCAGCTCCTTAATAGCCTTGCAGACCTTGCTGAGCATGATGCAGCTCAGGGCATGGACGCAATGGAGCTCCTCCGCCAGAGGGATCACCTCTGCGGGTGAGACGATCTCGCCGCCCAGATTCAGACGCATCAGGCTCTCTGCGGTGTAGAAGCCTTCTCTGTCCACGCTGTAGATGGGCTGGGCGTAGCACAGGACTCTGGGATCGTCCAGGTTATTTCTGTCGCGGATATCGTTCAGCGCCTGACGGATCTGATAGTTCCTGGTAAAGTCGTCATAGTCCTTCTGGGAAGCCACACGGAACTGGGAGTTGGTGTACTCGTTCATGTTGGCCCGCAGGAACTGCCGGAACATCTGGAAGGACTGCATATCCGTGATGGCCGGATCGCTGTAGATCACCAGGATCTTGTAGTAGAACAGTGCATGGCTGTCAAAGCGCATGCCGTCCACCAGCTCGAAGATGCCCTTGGCGATCTCCTTGCCCGCCTTGCGGCTCTCCACCTTGGACAGGAGCATGAAGGTGGTCCGGTCCTCACGGTAGATGTGAACATTTTTTCCGAGGCGCTCCGCCTGATTGCAGCCACGGATCATCATGGACTGGATCCGTGCGGAATCGTTGATGGTCGTGGTCTTTGCCAGCTGCGGGAAGCGAACCTCCACAGCCACATAATGCTCACCCTTCACCACCAACTCCTGCAATGCGCTGGTCATGGACTCGTAGTTCATGGTACCCATCCGCTCATCGTAAGGATTGCTGTGGAAGAGCAGATAAAAGATCGCAAAGGGCAGGACATAGGTCACGCCGATGAACACATCCTTGGAGGTCACCATCTGCAGGATCAATACGATCAGTAGAATGGGAATAAACAGGGTCAGGGTCGCACGCACCACTCTGGAGATGGCCTTCCGGCCACGGATCCCCACCCAGCAGCAGCCTGCAGCCAGCAGGATACCGAAGAATGCACAGTAGTGCACGGTGCTGATCACCACACCCAGGGGTGTCGCATAGGGCGCCGGATTTACCATAAAGCGGACCAGCAGAACGACGGACGGCACAAAATACGCCACGGAGAAGATCACCGCCAGGGTACGCTTCAGCTTCGACCAGAGCCGTTCTCTTGCAAGGATGAGATTGATGTATTGGAAAATACGGTACAGGATCTGATGGTATACGTAGATATACATCAGACAGAAGACGCAGGCCGCCTTCACGGTGCCCCCCAGCTGTTCAAACCAGGGACCGATCACCAGTTGCAATATCAGGCTTCCTACGATGGAATAGCCGATTCCTTCAAAATCAAGACGATATCCGGAAGACAGTCTGGGAGTGGTGTAGATCATGAAAAACAGGATCAACGCCGCCAGCAGCAGCGCCGCCAGCTCTCCCACCATATTTACCGGAATCAACAATGAGTCCAGACTCATAAATTACCTCTGTTAAGCATTTTTAGAACCCGGGACAAGACGGCGCAGGGTACTCGTTCGGTCATCTTATCACATTTCAGACATTATACAACAGTTTCCGCTTTTTTCTCAATGGACATACCGCTTTTTCGGCAGTTTTATTTTTCGGTGAAAAACCTGCTTTACTTGTGTTCATAAGGGCTTTAGGGATATAATCTAATGGAAACCGACTATTTTTGTCAATACGATTTTTGTGCAGGGTGCCCATGAAAGAACGAGAGATGAAAAAAACCTCCAGATGGATCCGGATCCTCTTCGCTGCCACCCTCCTGGCAGGGCTGGCATCCTATGTCTTTCTCCAGCACACCCTGGCGGACGAACGGGGCGTCTTCAACTACTTCTGCGAGCCCTTTACAGGCCCCTGGGAGCGGGTAATGCCGGACGGCAGCCGCATTCCCGTGGAGATTCCCGGTTCCACCGAGGCGGAACCCGGCGACGATGTGATGATCGAGACCGTGATCCCGCCCGAACTGGCGGAGTACGGCACCCTCTGTATCCGGGGTGCCAGACAGGACATCCGGGCTTCCATCGACGGCGAAGAAATCTATTATTTTACCACCAAAGATACCCGCCTTCTGGGCACTTCCAGTGCCGCCCTCTACCTGATGATCCCCATTCCTGCGGATGCGGTGGGGAAGACTCTGACGGTGGAATATTTTTCCAACAGCGCTTACACCGGACATTTCCGGTCCATGTTCTACGGCAGTCAGGCCGGGATCCTGATCCATGTCCTCTTTCGGCTCCACGGACTGGAGATCGTCTCCGGCATTCTCCTGATGATCTTTTCCATCATCATCCTCATCATCAGTACCACCCTGCGCATCGCCCTCAAACGGCTCCCGCCCATTTTCTATCTGGCCCTGTGCATGTTCTCCGGGTCCCTTTGGATCCTGTCCAATTCGCCCCTGCAGCAGATCGTAATGCCCAATATCTCCGCCACGGCAGATCTGGCATTTTTCGCACTCATGTGCATCGCAGTGCCGCTGATGCTCTATTTCGATGAGCTACAGAGCGGGCGCTATCACCTGTACTACACCATTTACAACGCGATCTCCATCACGGAGATCTGGGTCACCAGCCTCCTCTATTTATTCGGGCTGGCGGAGTATACCAGAACCTACGCCATCATGTTCCTGACCCTGGCCATCGGTATCCTCCTGATCCTCATCACCATCATCCGGGACAAGCTGAAAGGCTTTAGCCGGGAGTACGCTTTCCTGGCCATCGGTTACCTGGGGCTGTCCCTCTGCGGCATCTACGAGATGACCTCCTACATCCGCAGGGATGAATTCTTCAACGGCGCCGCCATGGGTGTAGGCTTCCTCTTCCTGCTGGTGATGGCCACCGGCCAGACCATCCGGGATGCCATCCAGGTGGAGCACGACAGGACCAAGGCCCGCCAGGCCAACAAAATGAAAGCCGAGTTCCTGGCAAATATGAGCCACGAGATCCGGACTCCCATGAACGCCATCCTGGGCATCAACAGCATCATCCTCCGGGATACGAAGGAGCCTGAGACCAGGGAAAATGCGGAAAACATCGAGAGCGCAGGCAAGAGTCTCCTGGCGCTGGTAAACGACATCCTGGACTTCTCCAAGATCGAATCCGGCAAGATCACCCTGCTGCCGGTGGAATATGAAACCGCATCCCTTGTGCGGGACTGCCGGAACCTGGTATCGGGCAGAGCGGAAAGCAAGGGTCTGGCCCTGGAATTCATCGTGGACGATTCCCTTCCCGTCACCCTGAAAGGCGACGTGGACCGGGTGCGACAGATCGTTACCAACCTTCTGACCAATGCAGTCAAATATACCAACGAAGGCTCTGTAACAGTGCGTTTTGTCTCCGACCGGGATGACGCCGGCGACTTCCGCCTGAACGTCTCCGTGAAGGATACGGGCATCGGCATCAAACCCGAAGATATAGAGAAGATCTTCGGCAGCTTCCAGCGGGTGGACCAGAGCAGAAACCGCAGTATCGAAGGTACGGGTCTGGGCCTTTCCATCGTTCATCACCTGACCCGGATCATGGGCGGCGATATCCGGGTGGAAAGCGTTCCCGAGGAAGGCTCCACTTTCTTCTTAAGCCTCCCCCAGGAAGTGGTGGATCCCACGCCTCTGCGGGACCGGAAATCAGCCGATACCGGTGTGAAAAAATCGGTTCCCGAAGAAAGCTTCTATGCACCGAAGGCCTCTCTCCTGGTGGTGGATGACGTGGAGATGAACCTGAAGGTGGTGACGGGCCTCCTGCGGCGAAGCAGCATCCGCGTTGATACCGCAGCATCCGGGCAGGACTGCCTGGATATGATCTGTAAGGAACATTACGACATCATCCTCCTGGATCACATGATGCCGGAGATGGACGGTGTGGAGACCTTCGAACGGATGAAGACCCTGCCGGGAAATCTGAACCCGGACGTCCCCGTGATCATGCTCACCGCCAATGCCCTGGCAGGCTCCAGAGAGCGCTATCTCATGGCAGGCTTTACGGACTATCTGGCAAAGCCCTTCCGCTACGAGAGCCTGGTGAAAATGCTGGAGCAGTACCTGCCGCCGGAGCTGATCGAACAGAAACCCGCGGAGGAGTAACCGTAAAGCACACGAAAAATCGAAACCAGCCGGGAATAAAAGAGCGTCGGACCCCTACAGGTCCGACGCTTTTCTTTACCGTTTTCACAGGTCTACCGATTCAAAGGCAGGCAGGAGCCGCGCTCCACCAGTGCCACATCCACCGTAATGCGGCGGGATTCGGCGCCTTCCGCGCCTGCGCCTTCTCCCAGCTGCTCCAGCAGGAGGCCAGCTGCCAATCGTGCTTTTTCCGCGATGTCCTGGGATACGGTGGTGAGTTTCGGGGTGGTATAGCGCCCCTCCGGCAGATTATCAAATCCTACCACGGAGAGATCCTCCGGAATCCGTCTGCCGCTGAGGCGATACCCTTCCATGATGCCGATGGCCAAAATGTCGGCGGTGGCCACCACTGCTGTGGGAGGCTCCTCCTCAAAGGCCAGCTTCCGCCCGATCTCGATGCCGCATTCATAGGAGGTGATCTCCGCCACCAGATGCCGGAGTTCCGATTCCAGGCCCGCTTCCGTCATGGCTTCCAGGTATCCGGCATAACGCTCGGAAATAACCCCTTCCCGGGTGTCCTCCTTCAGCTCGGGGCCCACGAACCATACCCGTTTGTGCCCCATGTTCAGCAGATATTTTGTGGCGAGATACTCGCCCTTCCGGTCCTCCACCCCTACATTGTCGAAGGTCTCCTCCGCAGCGTAGGTATCGATGAATACCACCGGCAGATCCAGACGCTTCCGGATCTCCTGCACATCCGCTCCGAAGGCGCTCAGGAAAATCACGGCGTCTACATTCCAGGAACGGATCAGCGGAATGGCCTCCGCGGTGGTGCCCACGCTCCGTACCATCAGGTAATAGCCGCTGTCCCGGATCACCCGCTCCAGCACGCCGATGATCTCCGCATTGTAGGGGCTTTTGAGGAAATTATCCCCGTCTCCCACATAAGGAATGATGATTCCGATGATGTGGGATTTTTTCATGGCCAGACTACGGGCGTTGGAGTTCGGCACGTAGTGATGCTTTTCGATGATGCGATTGATCTTGTCTACGGTTTCCGCAGAGACGCGGCTGTAATTGTGATGGATCACGTTGGATACCGTGACCGCGCTTACACCCGCTTCTTCCGCGATCGTCTTCAGGGTGACCATTCGGCGAAGGCTCCTTGTGGGTTATTTTTCTATCTACACTATTCTAGCACAGATTTAAGACCTCATACAGCGCCTCTTTGAGGGCCGGGGAGATATCCGCCTTCCGGGCTCTCTCCCAGAATGCTGCAGGATCCTGTTCCCGCTCCCAGTACCCGTAGAGCTGCTCCTTCATGTCGTAGGGGATCCAGGCCAGGTCGATACGGTGGAAAAGCGCTTCTCCCACGTCATGAGCCTTTTCCCGGATCTCTCCCGGTGCAAAGTCCTTCCGCAGGAAGATCTCCTCCGGCTGCTCTGCCAGTTCAAACACCTCAGCGTCCGTTCCCAGGAGATGAACGCGATGGATCCGTCCCGGCTTCATAAGGGAGATCCTGCCCTCGATGAGGATGGTCACCCGCGCGCTGCCGTCCGCGTTGCGCACGTAAGAAAGTGTAGTCTCCAGGAAAGCTCCGCTGCGGTACTCCATGGTGCTCCCGTCGTCCTCGTAAAGGGTAAAACTGCCGCTGCTGCCGGCCCCCACATACCAGTCCAGAACCTTCGGATTTTCCTCTGCGTTCAGGCACTCCTCTCCCGCCAGGGGCAGGACGCCACCGTCCTTTAAGAGCACGGGGATATCCGTGATCTCGCGGTAGAGATTCATCCGCCGTCCGCCGCGGTACCGGTAGCCCGTCCGCAGGTCATGCCAGGTTCCTTCCGGAAGCAGACAACTGACACTGCCCATCCGCAGCTCCTCATCCATGGGGCGCACGATGCTGCCCACCAGAAGCTCCGTGCCGAAGAAATACTGGCTCTTTACCTCGTAAGCGTCCTCGCACTCGGGGCACTCGTAGTACATGGGACGGATCAGAGGCTCTCCCTCCTCGTAGCTGCGCCGGTTCATAGTGTAGAGATAGGGGATCAGCCGGTGCCGCAACCGCAGGAAATCCGCCATGATCCGGCGATTTTCCGGGCTCTGGTTCCAGGGCTCCTTCCGGAAAAAGATGTTCCCGGAGCTGTGGAGCCGCATGATGGGAGAAAAGACTCCGAACTGCAGCCAGCGGATCATCATCTCATCGCTTTTCTGCCCGTGCATATGTCCGCAGATGTCGTGGCTCCACCAGCCGTAGCCGATGTTGGAGGCGGTGAGGGTAAAGTAGGGCTGGAGCTGCAGACTCTTCCAGGTGGCGTAGGTGTCTCCGGAAAAACCCACAGGATATCTGTGAGACCCGGGGCCTGCATATCTGGAGAAGATCATGGGACGCACGTTCCGCCCTTCCTGATCCTTGAAATAATAATGGTTCAGGAGCCACAGAGGATCCAGGTGCTCCATTTTGCTCTTCGTACCCTGCTGCCAGTCGATCCACCAGAAGTCCACCCCCATGTCCTCCATGGGATGGTTCACGATGTCAAAATACGCCTTCCGGAACTGCGGATCCGTCAGATCCATCTCCACCGGCGCTTCCGTCGCGGGATCGATGCCCATGGCCAGGGCCATCTCCTCGTAAGGGTCTTCAAAGGCACGGATGCCGTCGGCGGGGTGCACGTTTAGCGTCGCCTTCAGATGATGGTCGTGGAGGTGCTTCAAAAACCTTGCGGGATCCGGGAAATACTCCCGGTTCCAGGTATACCCCGTCCAGCCGGTGCCGTACCGGGGATCGACCTGAGTCAGGTGCCAGTCCATGTCGATGACCGCCACCGCCAGCGGGATCCCCTCCCGCTCGAAGCCTTCCACCAACTCCATGTAGGTCTCTTCCGTGTATTTGTAGAAGCGGCTCCACCAGTTCCCCAGCGCATACCGGGGGATCATGGGAGTGCGGCCCGTAAGTCGGTAGAAGTCCTTCAGGCCTGCGTAGTAATCATGCCCATATCCGAAAAAGTACAGGTCCGAGCCCTCCTCTTTCCGGGGATACACCTGTCCGCCCGCTTCCGCCTTCGGATCAAAGAGGAGGGACTTACTGTCGTCCAGCACTCCAAAGCCTTCCCTCGAGAACAGACCGGGCTCAATCAGCACATTACCGTCGGTTTCATCCAGGGTTCTGGCGGTACCCCAAAGGGTACCCGCGCGACGCTCCGGGGTCCAGGTCTCTCCCGTGGCCTTTACCAGGATAGAAAGGGTCATACCGGAAAAGGGACCGCCGGCGTATTTTACCAGCAGTGCTTCCGTCTCCAGCTCTGCGCCTTTGCCGCCCGGGATCTCGCGGCGTTCGAAAGCCACCTCCCGGTCACCGAAATCCCGGCAGCTCACCACCTGGGTCCGGGCATCCGTAAAACGGCCTTCCGCCTGATACTCCAGCCGGAGCAGGCGCTCCGTCAGCACCGTGATGCGAAATCCCTCTCCCGCAATGATTCTCTTTTTCATGTTCTGCATGCTATCCATGAGTTCCCTGTTCTCCGTGTTTTAGATTTTTATCTTTATCCCTTCACCGATCCTGCCAGGCCTTCCACATAGTACCTCTGCAGGGCGATGAAAAGGGCTGCGATGGGCAGTGCCACCAGTACGGCACCCGCCGCGAACTGCTTAAAGTATTTGTCGATATTGTCCTGGCTCAACATGCCATAGAGTCCCATGGCGATGGTGTATTTCCCGGACTTGTCTCCCAGGATGATGCTGGCGAAGATGTAGTCCGCCCAGGGAGAAATGAAGCCTGTCAGCACCGTGTAGATGATGATGGATTTGGACAGTGGGATGGTGATCCTGGTAAATACGGTCCATTTGCTGGCACCGTCCAGGTAAGCCGCCTCATCCAGGCTCCGGGGAATGGTATCGAAAAATCCCTTGGCCACGTAATAGTTCAGCGCCGCGCCGGCAGAATACACGATGACCAGTGCCGGCAGGGACTGGGCCAGGCCCATGCCCTTCAGGATGTAGTACACGGCGATCATGGACATGAAGGCCGGGAACATTCCCAGGATCAGCAGGAAGTTCATGATCACCTTCCTCCCCCGGAAACGGATCCGGGACAGGGAATAGGCGGTGGCCAGCACGATGAGGCTGCTGCACACACAGGCAAAGGCCGCCACCACGAAAGTATTGACATACCATCTGCCGTAGTGGAACTTGCTTCCCGCATCAAAGAGCTGCCGATAATTCTCCAGGCTGAACTGCTTGGGAATGATGTAATTGACGTAGAAGCTTCCCTCTCCCCGGAAGGAGTTCATCACGATGTAAAAGATCGGGAAGAGCCATACCACGGACATGATCACCAGCACGATGTGTCCGGGATGGATCCGCATTTTCTTCATGGCCCAGATGAGCCCCAGGTAAGCAAAGATCACAGTCAGGTAATATCCTGCGCCCAGGTCCTTTACCATAAAGCTGTCCGTAAGTCCTGCGCCTTCCACCGCCTTTTTCACGTAGAGGATGGAGATGGTCTGGAAAAATACCGCCAGAGCCGATACCACCATGGAAGCCATACCCACGATCTCGGGGAGTCCCCGGCGGGCGCCGTCATAGCTGCGCTTGTGGTACACGATAAAGCTGACCACAGCGCAAAGGGCCGACAGGAGCAGCAGGAGGAGCGCTGCTCCGCCCCCAAGCAGGAGGTGTCCCCGATCCGCGGAGAGGTTCTTCAGGATCGTTGCCAGAAAAGACACTCCTGTCAGATTTTTGCCTTGCAGGTTAACGAAAGGAAAGACAAATCCCACCAAAGGAAGGAGTCCCGTTACCAGGGCGCCCAGGCGGGCCCGCTGCCAGGTATCCTTCTTTCTCGTATCCTTTGTCTGCATATCCGTCATAACTGGAAGCCCTCCTCATTCTTGAAAGCACCCGACCTGGTGTAGACCAGGATGGAGATGGAGGCGGAGATCACAAAGATCACGATGCCGATGGCCGCCGCATAGTTGTAGTCCATGCTGTCCTTTGTCAGCTTGTAGAGCCAGGTCACCAGCAGGTCCGTTTTACCCGCGCCCTTGAAGTAATCCAGCGTCAGCGGTCCGCCCTCCGTCAGGAAGTAAATGGGGTTAAAGTTGTTGACGTTGGCGATGAAGTTGGAGATCAGGTAAGGCGTGGTAATGAAGAAAATATAGGGGAAGGTGATCTTGCGAAATGTGGTCACGGGGCCGGCGCCGTCCATCTTCGCACTCTCGTAGAGATCTGCGGGGATGTTGGTCAGAATGCCCGTGGTGATCAGCATGGTGTAAGGAATGCCGATCCACATATTCGCAACGATCACCGTCACCCGCGCCCAGGTGGCGTTGGTGAGGAAGGGCAGGGGCTGGGTGATAAAGCCCAGTTCCATAAGCTGCGTGTTGATGACGCCGTTCTTGTTCAGCATGGTCCGGATCACCAGGAGGCTGACGAAGGAAGGGATGGCGATGGTCAGCACGAAAATGGTGCGCCACAGCTTTTTCCCCTTGATGCCCTTGTTATTGATGAGGATGGCCAGGAACATGCCCAGGAAATAGTTGGAGAAGGTGGCGAATACCGCCCACACCGCCGTCCATCCCAGGATGGGCCAGAATGTCTGGGAAAGCTTGTCGGAGGACGCCAGCAGGGTCTTGAAGTTCTCCAGCCCCACCCAGTCAAAGAGATTTCCCGGAGGCTGATGGTTCACGTCGTAATTCGTAAATGCCATGAGGATCATGTAGACCAGGGGCATCACGGTAAAGAGCACCAGGCCGCCCAGAGGGATGGCCAGCAGCAGTTTATGGATGTTGCCGTTTGTCAGGGACCGGATATCATCCCGAAAGGATGCCGGGCGCTTTCCTGCTGCCTTCTGCGCCAGCGCCTCTGCGCCGGAGCGAATGCTGGTGAAGTACAGGATCAGGAAAAAAACAATGACAAACAACGTCACCACACCGCCCAGCAGCAGGAGCATGGAATTGTCCCCGTCGATCCGCTCGTAAATGCCGATTTCCTCGTTAAAGACCATTCCCTGCTGATTGGTACCCAGGGTGATGAGTCCCTGCAGGGCGCCGATACCGGTGCGCAGGAAAAATACGATGAAAGAAATCTCCAGCAGCAGATACAGGAGTCCTCTTACGATCTGTCCCGCCCGCAGATTCCCCCATCCCATAAGGAAGTAGGAAAGAAGGGGGGCCTTATCCTTTTTCTTTTCAGACACGTTTGTCATTGTGTTTCTCCTTCAAAGGCCGTTCCCGGGGCAGGCGCAAAAGCCTGCCCGGAAGCGGATGTGGTTCATTTACTCAGCCAGTTTGGAGGTCAGACCTTCCACCATGGCATCCAGGGATTCCTGAAGGTTGCTTCTCGTCACATCACCGTTTACCACGCCGGTGCCGAATGCTGCCACGGGATCCCAGTACTGTGCGATCTGGGAAGTGGTGGGCTGAGGGGTGGAGTAGTTGCCGGTCATGTCGATCAGGGCGTATGCAGCCACGTTCTTCTGAACCTCTTCGTTTGCCAGCAGTGCGGTTGCGGTAGGAGTCATGTCGATCTTCTGGAATCTTGCCAGCTGGCACTCCTCGCCGCCCAGCCACTCAGCCAGCTCCTGCGCTGCCTTGGGATACTTGGTGGAGGACTTAACGCCGTATGCCTTGAAATCAGCGAAATTGCTCAGCTGATAATCAGTGCCGTCGATGTTGATGGTGGGCAGGACTGCTGCGCCCAGATCATCTCCCAGCGCTGCCACAAAGTCCTCTGCGGACCAGGTACCGGAGCACATAGCGCCCAGCTCACGGTTCTGGAACATGCTGGAAGCCACGCTGTCGATGTCCTCGATGTACTTGTCATTTGCTACGAGATCGATGAGATACTCTCCTACCTGAACGCCCTTGGCATCGTTCCAGGAGCAGGAGGTGGGATCGGTCCCGTCCTCACCGTACAGGGTGCCGCCGTTAGCATAGAAGAAGGACTCGATGTACCAGCTGTTGGAGATCTGCATGGAGAAGTTCTTAACACCGTCTCCCAGATCCTTTGCCAGCATGGTCTCCAGAGACTTTACCTCGTCCTCGGTGTACATGGACTTGTTGTAGTACATGAAGAATGCGTTGGGAGTCTGAGGAATGCCATACAGGATTCCGTCAGAAGAGCAGGATGCGATGGCGTTCTCACCGTAGGATGCCTTCACCTGTGCTTCGTTCACGGTGATGGGATAGATGAGACCTGCCTCGATGAGCTCGGGCACTCCGCCGGTAGGATAAACGAAGACGTCCGCTGCCACTTCGGGATCGTTCTTCAGCTGGGTGATGGAATCTGCATTCTCCACATTCTCATAGGTGAAGGTGATGTCATACTCCGGATGGTTTGCCGCAAACTGCTGGCAGAACTCCTGTGTGATCTCCGCCTCGGTCTCGGGAGACCAGACCTTAAGCTCCACTTTCTCTACGCCGCCGTCCTCGGATGCGGCTGCTGCGGATGCCTTTGCTGCCGTCCCCGCGGCGCTGCCTGCACCTGCATCACTGCTGCCACAGCCCGCCAGAAGCGTTGCAGCCAGAGACATTCCCAATACTACGCTCAGAATTTTTCTTTTCATTGGTTCCCTCCTGAAATAAATGCGCGCTTTTAATTTGGTTAAGCGCTTAACTTGGTATTAGGTTAAACGCTAAACCTAAACTTGTCAACGCCATTTATGCAGTTTTGTGAAAGGTGTATGATTTCTGATTTTGTCGTTTGTGAAAAATGAACGAGAAAATAGTTAAACGTTTAACTATCTTTTGAACCGGGCACAAAGGGAAAACCCGAAAGCAGTGAAAAGAGATCGAGTAGGGGAAAGTCCCCCCTACTCGCTCACACCCGAACATTCCGCACTTCGTGCTCCATGTTCTTGCACCCGGCAAATGTCTGATCATGCAAGCATGTCAGTCACTTGCCGGGTTGGTGCAACAAAAAAAGACCCCCGCACCCTTTGGTACGGAGGTCTGTGTATTCTTATGTAATCAGCCCTGCAGCTTCTTGATGATCTCGGGAAGTGCTGCATCCACCTCATCGGTAGCGATCTGGCAGGTACCTGCGTTCTTGTGTCCGCCGCCGCCATAGGACAGGCAGATCTCGCCGATGTCGACCTTGCTTGCCTTGTTGATAATGGACTTACCGATCATGACTGCGACATTCTGCTTCTGGAAGCCCCATGCCACGTGTACGCTCATCTCACACTCGGGATGCATTGCGTAGATCATGAAACGGTTGCCGGAGTAGATGGTCTCCTCGTTTCTCAGGTCGATGATGACGACCTTGCCGTCAACCTTTGCGATGCGCTCCAGCTGTGCCTTGAACTCCTTCTGCTGATCGAAGTAGAGGTCAACTCTCTCCTTGACATCGGGCAGTGCCAGCACCTGATCGATGGTGTGGTTCACACAGTAATCGATGAGCTCCATCATCAGATCATAGTTGGAAATGCGGAAGTTGTGGAAACGGCCCAGGCCGGTGCGGGCATCCATCAGGAAGTTCATCAGCACCCAGCCGGTAGGATTCAGGATCTCCTCCTCGGTGAAATCGGCGCTGTCGCCCTTATCCACGGCCCACATGATCTCCTCGGAGACTCTGTCAAAACGCTCCTTGCCACCGTAATAATCGTATACCACTCTGGCTGCGGACTTCGCATCACCGTCGATGATGAACTTGCCCTGGGTCTGAGCCATGCTGATACGGGACAGCTCGCTCTCGTGGTGGTCGAATGCAAGATGTACTCTCGCGTCAAAAGGAAGGTTGGTGGTAATGTCATTGTCGGAAAGCTCGATCTTCCCGTCCTGCACATCCTTGGGATGTACGAATTTAATGTCGTCGATCAGGTCGATCTCCTTCAAAAGCATTGCGCAGACCAAACCATCAAAATCACTTCTGGTAACGAGTCTCATCCTGTTTCAAACCTCCTATATGCCGCCATCGCAGCTCATTTGTGTTCGTTTCGCCGATAAAGCCAGCCAAACTTTATTTTAGTGAAATATTGCAAAAAAATCAATGCCGTATCTGCATTCGTCAGACAAAAGAACGGGATCACTGGCCGGAGAAAGGGAAGTCCTCCAGATTTGCCACGATGCCTGCGCGGATCTGTGCGCTGAGGGTATCGGAAGCCTCCTCATCAGCGATGTTCTCCACGGCGATGGCGTCGTTTGCATTCTCCTGTGCCAGTGCTGCAGCACCCACCATCTGTGCCGAGAATGCCTGGCCTTCCGCAATGCCTGCCTGCTCCTGATCCTCTCTGGACTCCATCTCCTCCTCGTAATCCTGGCGGGAAATGCGTCCTTCGCGGTAGAGACGATCCAGCTGGCTGTCGGAATAGCCTGCAAAGGACTGGACGGCCTGAGCTTTCGCCTGCTCCTTCTCCGCCGCCTGCACATCGGCGGCATCGTCCTCTTCCGTTTCCTTTTCGGTCTGCTCCCTGAGCTGCTCCTTGATCCTCTCGCTGGCCTCTCTGGCTGCCAGGATGGATTCCTTCATCTCTCTGGCGGCTCGGGCCTGCTCTTCCAGGATCTCCACAGCCTTCGGCTCTTCCTCACGGATCACGGTAACGGAGCCTTCCGCGCTCTCCTCCAGCTTGTCATTGCCTTCCTCGCTGACCTGGACGGTATCGCCGTCCTCGGACACGGAAACGATATTTTCAAACCGCTGCACCGGCTCCCGGGTTTCGGTCTCCTGCACCGGAGCGGGACGCTCCCGGGTTTCTTCCGCAGGTTTTACTTCGGGTTTCTTTACTTCCGGTGTGGCCTGTACATTCGCCGCAGAGGCGGATGCATTTGTCTGTCCCGTCTGGATTGGCCTGATCTGGGCCAATGCGGGATCTAATTTGATCGGATTATCTGCCATACTGTCCTCCTTCCCCGGAGCCGGGCTCCGAAGGTACCGAACACGCTGAACGCATAATGCGTCTAGTCTCTATTATTATAGCAACTTTTTGCCGCAACATTCAAGAACCTCAGAAAAAAAGTATCGGGAAACTCCATGGCGGCGTTTCCCGATCAGCACTGTACTCTATTCATTTTTCCTCCTGCCTGCCTAAGCCTGCGTTTCGTTTACATGCGGTAGTCAAAGAAAAAACCTGGATCGCCGATCTCGCTGATCTGCGATACATCACCCGTTTCGTATCTCCGCCGGTTTGTTTCTTCCTCCAGCACCTGGGCGAATTTCCTCCGCTCCTTGCCGGAGTCGTCCTCTCTGCCCCGATCCCGCTCAAATCTGCGGTAAGGGGTTACCTGCAGGACTCTTTCCACCGCCTGGTGGACCACCTCCATCTCGGGGATGGGATAGGGGACATCAGCGAAAAACATGTTTGCCATGGCAACCTCCTTTCTGCCGGCTTTGCGAACATCCTTGTTCTCGGGGCAACTGCTTTTCCTTGTGGGATTATTATTCGGTTTCACTTCTTATTTCGGATGAAAGGGGCCGTTTCTTTAGGGTTTCATGTTACAATATTGTCTGCGGGCACAGATTTGAGAAAGACGGGAGCATCGCGATGTGGGAAAGTTTTGACATGCCCTTCGGGCATACGGAGATCAAGGATACCCTCCTGCGGGGGGATGAGGTGCGGCTGCTCCTCATCGAGGGAGCGCAGGAATCCGCCATGTACCTGGCGCCGGAACTACGGCGGGAGCCGGTATTCCCCTATGTGGCCTCCTTCGTCAGTCTCCTGCCTTCCCTGAAGGAGGACTCTCATCTCCTGATCCTGGGGGGCGGTGCCTTCACCATGCCGGCCCACATCATCACCCACTATCCCGAGATGTCGGTGGACGTGGTGGAGCTCTACCGCCAGATCTATGAGCTGGCCCTGGACTATTTCTACCTCTCGGAGCTCTACACGGAATATGACCTGAAGAAAACGGAGCGGATGCGGGTCTTCATTGAGGACGCCGCCCATTACATCCGCCACACGAAGGAAAAATACGACCTGATCTACGACGACGTCTACCAAGGCCTGCTGCCCGCGGACTCCCTTCTGACCTACGAGGCCGCCGTGGCCATGAAAAATCTGCTGAAGCGGGACGGGATCCTGTGCATCAATTTCATCGGTGCCCTGGAGGGGATCAAGTCCATGCGCCCTCTCCTGAGCCGCGCCATCCTCTCCAAGATCTTCCTCCATGTGGAGCTGCGGCAGACGGAAAATCGCGAGCCCGGGGATCCAAAGCAGAATCTCCTGCTCCTGGCCTCCGACGGGGAACTGCCTCCCACACGGATCGGGGGAAGCGGAAGGTACTCGGCGAATTGGAAGGAATATTAGAAAAAACGACCGAAGTGAAATTTTTCCACTTCGGTCGTTTTGCGTTTACCGGATTACTTTACAGATCAAAAGTCTCCAGCAGATTGGTAAACTCCTGGGAAATCACGAACAGTTCCAGGATATCCTCTCTGGATTTGGTTTGGAGTTCTTCCAGCCAATGCTCCATCCCTGCCTCCTCCGGCGCTCTGTCCAGGATGGTCAGATAGAGGTCGGTGATGTACTCCTCATCGGATCTGTTACGGTTCACATACTCCGGTGAGAAGAAGAAGTTTGAAGGCAGATCCCTGGGATCCAGCTTACCGGCATTCATCAGCCGTGCGATTGCTTCGTCCTTGGCACTCTCCTGCGCATCGTCCATGATCCTGCCGAAATATATGAGCTCCATCCAGCCGTAGAAGCCGTCCACCTCCGGCGCTCTGCCCAAAGCGATGTGGTACATCCGCGCCACATAGGCACGGAGACCTGCGGGAAGGATGGTGCCGTCGGGATAGACACCTCCGGCATCCAGTCCCAGGTCGTCAAAGTACTGCTCCGACTCTTCGCTCAGGAGGAAACCTGACAGAACGTCTTCCAGCTCCTCTCCGTCCTCCAGCTTCTCCGCCCAGGCGGCAATCTCCTCTTCGCTGCCCTCTCTGCCCAGGGTGGACAGGTACAGCAATGCGACGATCTCTTCATTCGAAAGATGCCGGTCGGTAAATTCCTCACTCAGGAAAAATCCCCGAAGCACATTTGCCATGCTCATGGAATGATCCGTCAGACCCTGCAGCCAGGACAGATACCCGTCCTCGTCAGGAATGCGTCCCAGGATCAGGGCATAGAGATCGATGATCTCCTGCTCGGAAGGCGTGCGGATCACATCGGGTTCATCGTCCGGTTCGTCGTCATCATCAGGCTCCGCGATGGTGACGGAGATCTTCTGGGGAGCCACATCCAGGTGGGTGGCATCTCCGGTGACACGATAGTATACATCATAGGTTCCTGCTGCGGTAGCGGTAGGAATCACTGCACCGTAGGCACTTGCGGTCGGTGCGGCCGCGCCGCCCGTAACCACAGCATAGGAAAGGGTTCCTCCGGTAACGGTTCCTGCAGTGATGAGCGCCTGGGCATTGCCGTTGTAGGTCAGTCCCGTGATAGCCGCAGGACGGGTGGTAAATACGGGAGCTTCCTTGTCCACCATATTTGCAACCACCGTCACAGGAGCCCCAATCATGGTGAAGGTAGTGGTGGTCGCTGTGGCATCCGCCAGAGTGATGGCATCATTTGTAGTCCATTCGGTAAAATACTTTCCTTCAGGCGGAACAGCGGTAATGGTGACCGTACCGCCGGTTTCATAGATACCGTCACCGACACCGTTTGTTACGGTAACAGCAAATCTCTCCCAAGCCAGAGCCGCTTCCCCACTATCCACCAGCACCATGCGGTGTTCATCATCACTGAAGAAGTTTGTAGCAAGCCCATTTCCGGTAAATCCCGATGTAAATTCTGTCGGAGCATCCCCTCTTTGAGGCTGTGTCTGAAGGGTTACCCCGATCCTTGCCGAGGTGGATAAAGGATTGGAAATATCAACCACGTGGTCGTTTTCCAGGTACAAGTTGCCGGACCGGTTGCCTTCGGTAATGGTATTTCCCATGATATACAGATTTCCGGAAATGTTAAGGTGAGATGGCATATCCAAAAAATCCTTTCCGGCTCTTACCCCGGCACCGAAGGCACTCCCTCCTGTTCCGGATGCACTCACCGCATTTTCGGAAATGCATCCATCCACAAAGGTCATAGATGCATTTTCGCTGTTCACCCCTCCTCCAAAGGCCTTACCATCTGCTCCGGTGGCAATCGCCTCATTATTTCTGATGGTTCCGCCTTCGAGATCAAATCTCACATCAGTAAGATCTACACCGGCTCCAGCTGCTTCTCCGTTATCAGCTGCCGACAAAACACGGTTGTTGCAGATCAAACTGTTACATCCTACTATAAAGTGATTATCGCCAGAGAAACCCAGCACGCCTCCGCCAAAAGCATTAGCACATGCAGCGGAAGCAAGGTTTCCGCCGATGATTCCCCCGTCAGACATGTTTACGTCAGCTTCGAACGAATACACACCACCGCCCACTGCAGCACAGTCTATCCCATCTGAATACGACTTATTGAATGAAATCTCACTTCCGTTTTCCATGATTATCGGAGCATTTTCTGTGTATACTCCACCTCCGCAGGCTCGAAAGTCATCTTCATCAACAGTATTTTCAATGATCCGGCTTCCACTCTTCAGCGTGATCGTTGTCCCGCCGTATGCTCCGGCAATTGCATACAATCCGCCTCCATTGCCCGACACATAGCTTCCACAGATTGTGCTGTTGCCCTGCATTGTCAGAGATGCGGTTTTGCCGGCATCGGAATATACCTTCACACCGCCACCGTATTCATCTTCCGTGGTCAGACGATTTCCCGCCACCGATCCGCCGTACATGTTAAACCTGCCGTTTCTGACAATGAGCCCTCTTCCGTTTGCTCCGGAAACATGGGTAACAATACCCCCATTCACGGTCCGTGTCTCTCCGGAAATGGGCGCAACATAAGTCACCGGATTCCCTGCGTGGGTAGCATCCGGGTTACTGTCATAGAGATTTAAGGTCGCATCCTCATTTACTTTGATGGTCTCGTGACCGTCCGCACCGCGGAGCACATGGCCGTTGAGGTCCAGATTTACGGTGCCGTTGATCTGCAAAGCGTCCGTCAGAGTCACATCTGCAGTGAGCTGATAGTAGGACGGAGATGCCCCACCCAGACTTGCAGTTGCACTGCTGATATAGCCCGCGGCGGGAACTGCGGTAGGGAGTATAGCAGGATTGCTGGGGCTAATGGAGTTCGCAACTATCCCCAGATCTGCCATGGACAGCGTGGAATCCGTAGCACTGCTATATGTTCCATTGATGATGATGCCACTGTTCCACTGCATTTCACCCATTGCCACGTTTATGTTTGCGCCGCTTCCCTGTGCGGTATTTTCGGAAATTACACCGCCATTGATCAAAAAGCCCATGCCGGCGTAGATTCCTCCACCCTCTTCTTCACTTCGATTGCCACTGATCATCCCACCGTTGATCGTAAAAGTGCCTTCTGAACCAAGGTTATAGCAATATATTCCACCGCCTTTCACACCTTGCAGATTTCTGCCAAAAGGATCCCCAGCCTTATTGGCAACGATCTTTCCTCCGCTCATAATGAACGTTAAACCCAAGTTTTTGTATACACCTCCACCACTGAATGCAAAGTTCTCTTTGATGATTCCTCCGTTGAGATAACAGGCGCCATGCCATCCAAATATACCGCCTCCGCATTTCTCCGCTACATTTCCGGAAATGGTTCCACCGGTCATAGTAAAAACAGCGGAATTACCATGAATAAGAACACCTCCGCCATCGGAAGTGGGGTGGTTAACGTCTCCAGATTCCGCCACATTACCACAAATAGTACCGCCGTTCATGATGAAGGTTCCGTCCACGAGCACTCCGCCACCATCATCATTGTTATATCCCCCGGTAATAATGCCCCCGAGGACGGGATCGGAGGTTTGTTCATCGATGGGCTTGGTATAGGTCACCGCCGGCGTATGGGTTGCTTCAGGATCTCCATCCTCCAGGAAGAGAGATGCACCATCATTAACAAAAATGACATATCCGTCATTTGCCCGAGCCGTCAGATGCCTGTCGACGATATGTCCGTTGAGATCCAGGGTGGTGTCCCTGGTGATGAGGAGGCCACTGCCTCCGTCAGGGCAGACCACATCTGCCATAAGGCGCACATAGCCACCTTGATCAAATGCTTCCTGGAGCTCTGCCCAGGTATTCGCTTCGTAGGGAACGCCACGGGTGCCCGCCCCTTCGAGGGTGACCACCGCATCTGCCTTCGCATGCAGCGCTGCCTTAGGGCTCCCCAACCCCGTCAGCATCCCTGCCAGCATGGTCAGCACCAGCATTCCCGCTGTCCAGATCTTTCTCTTTCCTCTCATATTCCCCTCCTGAAGAAAACTCTTCTATCGACGTTCCGATGCTTTCCACGGTTCCGAAGGGCCCCGGGAAACGCTTTTTCACACGGTTTCATTATAGCATGCAAGTGTCTTCGCAACACGCTATTTTCGCAAAACAAAACCGCCCGGAACAGGATGTGTTCCGGGCGGATAGCCTTATGCATTGCGCTGTCTCAGGCTTATGCCTGAGCCATATTCAGATCGTAATACAGTCCCTTTCGGGCCATGAGCTCCGCATGGTTGCCGCTCTCGGCGATGCCGCCGTCCTCGATGACGAAGATCCGGTCCGCGTTACGGATGGTGGAGAGTCTGTGTGCGATGACGAAGGAGGTACGGCCCTGCAGGATCGTAGCGATGCCCTTCTGCACCAGTATCTCCGACTTCGTGTCGATGGAGGAGGTGGCCTCATCCAGGATGAGGATCTTCGGATCCGACAGAATGGTCCGGGCGAAGGCCAGGAGCTGCTTCTGTCCTGCGGAGAGTCCGCCTCCACGCTCCGTGAGCTCGGTGTCGTATCCCTTCTCCAGCTTCATGATGAAGTCGTGGGCGTTTACCTTTTTGCAGGCCTCCTCGATCTCCTCATCGGTGGCATCCAGCTTACCGTAGCGGATGTTCTCCCGAATGGTGCCGGAGAAGAGGAAATTGTCCTGGGTCATGATGCCCAGCTGGCTGCGGAGGCTGTCGATGGAGACATCCTTCACATCCGTATCGTCAATGAGCACCGTTCCCGTCTGTACGTCATAGAAACGGGAGATCAGGTTCACGATGGTGGTCTTGCCGGCGCCGGTAGGTCCCACCAGTGCGATGGTCTCTCCGGGCGTGATGTCAAAGTTCACATCCTTCAGCACGGGCACACCGTCCTCATAGGCAAATCCCACATCTTTGAAACGGACTCTGCCGATGATGGCGGGCATCTCGCCCACCGCCTCGCCGTCCTTGATCTCGGGCTCTAAGTCCATCACCTCAAAGACACGCTCTGCAGCGGCCAGGTTGGTGATGATCTGGTTGTAGAAGCTTCCCAGGTTTGCAATGGGCTGCCAGAACAGGGCCAGATAGCTGGCAAATGCAATGAGCAGACCCACATTTTCCGCACCGATATGGAGCACATGAACTGCCACATAGTACATGCAGATGATGCTGATGGCGGTGCTGATCTCGATGACGGAGTTAAAGGCGTCGTTGACTCTCACCGCCTTGATGAAGGCGTCCTTGTGTTCATGGTTCAGCTCGTCGAAGGTCTCCAGGGACTCTTCCTCCGCCGCAAAGGTCTTGACGATGCGGATGCCGGAGATGTTCTCGTGGAGGAAAGCGTTCAGATTGGAAGACTTTTTCCGCACGATCTGCCAGCGCACCCGGCAGAGGTTCTCAATCACCAGGAGCCCAACGATCAGGATGGGCAGACCCACCATGCCGGCAAGTGCCAACCGGGGATTCTTGATGAGCATGATGACCATGACCGCCACCACGGTGCAAAAGTCGGGCAGCAGTGTGATGACGAAGTTCTGCAGTACCTGCTTTAAGGAGTTGACATCTCCCATGACTCTGGAAAGGATCTTACCGGTAGGTCTGGAGTCAAAAAACTTAAAACCCAGGGTCTGCAGATGGCTGAACACCTCTTCCCGGATGGTCTGGATGATGGTGTTTGTCATTTTGCTCATGAGATACATCCGGATCTTCACCAGAATCACACGGCAGGTGTTCAGTGCCAGGGCGATGCCTACCAGGATAAAGACGCCTTTGAGGTCGCCGGTTACGATATGATCGTCTACCACGGATTCCAGAATCAGCGGATTGACGAGGCTCACCCCGACGCAATAGGCCATGATGAGCATCACCAGGACGATGGTTTTCTTATACTTCAGGAGGTAACTGAGCAGGCGCTTAATGGTCACAGACTTTTTTACCTGCGACAGTTCCTCGTCTTCTCTGATGGAATTGGCAGCCATTAGACCACCTCCTTTGCTTCGGGCTCTCCGTACTGGGAGACATAGGTCTCGTAGTACAGGCCCTTTTTGCGCAAAAGCTCCTCATGGGTACCGCGCTCGGCAATCCTGCCTTCCTCCAGCACGATGATCTCGTCCGCGTCCTTCACCGCACTGATCCGGTGCGCAATGATGAGCTTTGTTATGGTATTCAGTTCTTTCAGCTGCTTCTGGATGTCACGCTCCGTCTCCATGTCGAGAGCAGAGGTGGAATCGTCCAGAACCAGGATGGGCAGCTCCTTTGCAAAAGCACGTGCGATGGAAATGCGCTGCTTCTGTCCGCCGGAGAGACCCACGCCTCTCTCACCGATGACAGTGTCGTATCCCTTGTCCATCTTGTCGATGAACTCGCTGGCGCCGGCCTGCTTACCGGACAAGCGGATGACACGGTCACTGATCTCGTGACGCCGTCCCATTTTGATGTTCTCTGCGATGGTATCGGAGAACAGGAACACATCCTGCATCACCAGGGAAATGCTGCCCCGGAGCTGTTTTAAAGTCAGGTTCCGGATGGGCACACCGTCCAGACGGATCTCGCCCTCCGTCACATCATAGAGTCTGGTCAGGAGGGACACGATGGAGGTTTTGCCCGCACCGCTGGCACCCATGATGCCCAGAGTCTTGCCTGCGGGAACCTCAAAGGTGATGTCCTTCAGGATGTCGTGGCCGTCCTCCTTGTGGAAGCCCACATGATCGAAGGTAATGGTACCCTCCACATGATCCAGCAGGACGGGATCCTCGGGATCGTTGATGGTGGAAACCTCCGCATAGATCTTGTTCAGCTTCTTCACGGAAGCCACAGCCTCGGAAAAGCTGTTGGTGAGCCATCCCAGCATCTCCATGGGCCAGACGATGTTGTTGGAGTAGGAGATGTATGCGGTGATGACACCCAGGGTGATGCCGAACATGCCCTTAATGTAGAACACGCCGCCCAGGGCCAGCACCAGGAGCGGTACGATACCGGACACGAAGTTGAAGAAGGGATAGTACCGGACGAAGACCCGGGACAGATCCACATTCAGCTCCTTGTAGCGATCGTTGTGCTTCCGGAACTTGGTGAGCTCGTGGGCCTCTCTGGCGAAAGCCTTGACGGTGCGGACGCCTGCGATATTTTCCTCACAGGTGGTGTTCAGTACCGCATTTTCCTCGGAGATATCGCCGAAGACCTTATCCAGCTTCTTATCCATGCGAATGGCCAGGAAGCCGCAGCATACGATGGCGATAAAGGGGATGATGGCCATGTAGCCGTTGAGGCGGATCATACAGATGAGAATGAACACGGTATGAAACACCACCTCGATCAGCAGCATGGAGATAAAGGACAGGGCCTCCCAGACCTTGTCGATGTCCTCCTTCAGCCGGGCCATGATCTCACCGGTATTGTTTTTGTCAAAATAGCTGGTGTCCAGACTCTGGATATGGCGGAACAGATCGCGCCGGAGTCCTACCACCACCTTGGAGGAGACAGAGTCAAAGCAAAACTCCTTGATGTACTGGAAGGCCGACCGGGCAATCCCCAGCACGGCATACAGCACCAGCAGTTTTATGAGCAGCTCTCCCCTGCCGCCCACGATCACATCATCCACGATGTGGCGCTGCACTTCAGGTACGATCATGGAAATGGTCACCGACAGGATCAGTGCGGTGAGTGCCACGATGTACTGGAGGATATGACGCTTGATGTGTGAAAACAGATTGAATTTATCCCTCATTTTAGATCACTTCCTTACCTGCCTGCAGCGCTGCTGCAGTTTATCTCGAACGTCCGAAAAGGGGCCTGAAGCGTAAAAAAATCCCGGAAGTATTTGCTTCCGGGATCAGGTAACACTTTTTGGTATGCGGTCATAAAACGACATGGCTGTCGCATTTATCACTTGCACAGTTTCCCTTTTCGGAGGCTTTGCATCATTTGGTTCTTTACGGACATATTCAGGTGATTCTTACGAACTTTGATCATGACTTGCCTCCTTTCTTCGTTGCTGTGTTTGTTAACGAGTTTTCTTTTGTCTTACGCGGACACTAGTTAAGATACCCAAGATGTGTTTTTCTGTCAATAGAAAATCCGAAAACTTTTTGTCGAAATATTTTCGGAATTGTTCCGACGCAGTGCGCGCAGGGCTTTGTGCGAAATCCGCTGCGGTGCTTACACCTTGCTGCCGCCCTTGGGGCCGAAGGTTGCGCTCTTCAGGATGTTGGTATCGAAGGAGAAGGTCAGAGCCTCCCGCTCACGCTCGCGCTTTAACGCCAGGTCGATCATCCGGTTTAAGAGTTCCTTGTAAGGCACTCCCACGGGCTCCCAGAGGTAGAACGCCAGGGATCCGGGGATGGTATTGATCTCGTTGAAATACAGCTTTCCGCTCTCCTCATCGATCATGAAATCGATGCGGGCCACGCCGTTACAGCCCAGAGCCTTAAAGGAACGGACTGCCAGGTCCCGGATCTCCTCCCGCTTCTCGGGAGACAGCTCTGCCGGGATCTTGCGGGAGACGCTGGCCATACCCTTGGCGCCGCCCTTCTTGGAGCCGGAGACATATTTGTCCTCATAGCTGAGGATCTCCTTGGAGTGCAGCGGCTCCTCGCACTCGGAGGCGATGGCATCGTTCTCATCCCCCAGCACGGAGCAGTTGATCTCACGGAGCTCGGAGATGGCGTGCTCCACCAGGACCTTGGTCGCATAGCGGAAGCCGTCGTCGATGGCATTTGTCAGGGACACCCTGTCATGGGCCACGGTGATGCCCACGCTGGAGCCCAGGTTCACGGGTTTGACGATGACGGGATAGGAGAAGGTACCTTCCACATCATCCAGAAGCTTCTCCAGTTTCGCATAGTCGGAGAGGCAGTAGATCTTCGCATCCAGCAGCGGCACACCCGCTTCCTTCAGGATGGCTTTCTGGATGAACTTGTCCATGCCTACGGCGGATGCGGTAACATCGCAGCCTACGAAGGGCAGACCCAGAGTTTTCAGATATCCCTGGAGAGCGCCGTCCTCCACGTTGGTGCCGTGAACGATGGGAAATGCGATGTCCACGGGGATGGGCTTTTTGCCACCGAAGCGCTTTGCGGGATACTCGGTAAGGCACACCTTGCCGCCTTCATTTACCATGATGACTCTGGTGGAGTCTTTCAGCAGGGCGGGGATGTCCTTGTAGTTTTCGATGGTGCCGATGCCGGGTCCCACATACATATCATTCTGCTTGGTCATGTACACGGGTACGATGTCGTATTTTTCCGTATCCATGCTGCGGATGGCCTGGATGGCGGAGATCACGGATACCTCGTGCTCCACGCTCATGCCTCCGAACAATACGGCTACTGTCTGTTTCATGTCATTCTCTCCTGTAAACTCTGTCTGATCGGGATGGTGCTGTGTGTCAACCTGCGTAGTTGTCCGGCAGGTCGTTCTCGATCAGAATGTATTTGTGGCCCTCGTCTCTGAGGGCGCAGGCAGCGTTAAACGCATCTTCAAAGTGGTCAAAAGTCCGGCATTTTCCTTCCGGGAATCCAGCGGACAGAGCGCCCTCCCGAATGGGAACGGCTCTGTTCTTCCCCACCAGGAAAATGTAATCGCAGCAGTCTGCAGCGTAGGTGCCGAAGAGACGGTTGTACTCCTCCTCCTTCTCTCCCAGCTCCACCATGCCCGGTGTGATGAGGATCCGGAGGCCGTCAAAGAGCTTCAGGGTCTCCACTGCTGCCTTGGAACCTACGGGGTTGGAGTTGTAAGCATCGTCGATGACGGTGACGGGGCCCTGCTCCCGCAGCTGCATCCGGTGCTCCACGCTCTGAAGTCTGCGCACGGGGATCTTCAGCTCCTCCAGAGGAATGCAGAAGGAATGAGCCACGGCAATGGCTCCCAGCACGTTGATCACATTGTGCTCTCCCACCAGGCGCATGTGGAAGGTTTCGGTCTCGCCCGAAGGCGCAGTCACGGTAAAATCGGTGCCCAGGGCGGATACCTTCAGATCGGTGGCACGGTATCCTTCCCCTGCCTGCACACTGTACAGGATGGGACTCTCATATCTGCCCGCCCGCTCCCGGATGGGCTCGCTGTCGTCGTTCAGGAAAAGCTTTCCGCCCTTCGGCAAGGCATCTGCCAGCTCGAACTTGGTGGCGGCGATGTTTTCCATGGTGTGGAAGGTCTCCAGATGCTGGGGACCCACGGCGGTGATAACGCCGTGATCGGGATGCACGATATCGCAGATCTCCTTGATATCTCCCACATTCCGGGCACCCATCTCACAGATAAAAAGCTGTGTGCCGCTCTGCAGGGATTCCCGGATGGTCCGCACTACACCCATGGGAGTGTTGTAGCTCTCGGGGGTGGCCAGAACCTTGTACCGGACAGAAAGGAGTTCTTTCAGGTAAAACTTCACGCTGGTCTTGCCGTAGCTTCCGGTGACGCCGATGACCTGAAGGCCCGGAACGCTCCGGAGCTTGCGCTTTGCATCGTTGATGAAATGCCGGTTGACGGCGGCTTCCAGCGGATGGTTGATCACATTTGCCAGGATGGTCCAGAGGAAAGCCAGGCAGGTCAGAACCATGCAGACGCCGGAGAGGCGCTCTACTCCCGCAAAGAAGCCGGTTAGTACCAGGACGGCAGCCGCGCAGATCCCGCAGGTGACAAACATTCTCCGGACTCTGGGGGTTACCACAAACTTCTTCTTCGTGCTCATACGGCACATAGCGCGGTACACCACCCAAATGAGAAGCAGGGTGAGCCAGAGCAGGATGTCTATCCACAGAGCGGGCAGAAAGATCCGCAGGATCCCCAAAAGCGCTCCGTACACCAACACCCATTGCATTCTGGCATGGGCCATGAGCCATTTGCGATGTTCTTTGTTTTTATAGCCGTTTTGCTGGAACATGTGCATGTTGTAACGCAGAGCGTAATAACACGCAGGGATGCACAGCAAGGCGGTCAGGACGGTTCTAACGATCATCCTCAGTCTCCCAGTTCAAAATAGGATCGTAATACGCTGCGGAACAACGCGGGCTGCTCCAGGAAGGAATAGTGCCCGGCTCCCTCGATCACGGCCAGGCCGCTGCTGGGGAGCTTCTCCGCAAAAACATGTGCGTCGGAAATGGGGGTTGCGGTGTCCCGATCGCCCCACACCAGCAGGCAGTCCTGCTTTACTTTCGGCATCAGGTCCGTCAGATCCTCGTTCACTGCCATTACCAGGCACTGCTTCATCATGGGAGATGCGGCGCGATAGTCCGCAGAGCCCTGCCGGCTCGCCCAGTCATCGATCACCTCAGGGAAGAGGAAGTGGACCACGGGATTTAAGAGGATCTTCTTTAAGAGCTTGTATCTGCGCACCTTCCATTTCTGTGCCGTACTGCGCTTCGGCAGGACGCCGGCACTGTCCACGAAGGCGATCTTCTCGATGGCAAAGGGCAGGGAATCCGCCGCAGCCAGCTTCAGGATCACGCGGCCGCCGTAGGAATGACCGATGAGTGATACGCTCTTTAAACCCAGCTCCTGCACGAATTTGACAACAAAATCCGCATAGGCCTGCACGTTCCAGGGCTCTCTGGGCTCATCACTGTCCCCAAAGCCGGGAAGATCCAGCTGAACAACACGAAAGGAGTCGGAGATCGCAGCGGCCACGCTGTCGTAGACTGCGAGGCTCGTCCCCCAACCCTGGAGGATCAGTACGCTTCTATCTCCCACTCCCGTAATTTTGTAATTGATCCGATATCCGTCAATTTCCATAATCATGGAGGTATTATATTTCCTTATTACTGTTCCGTCAAACGATCATCCTTGATTTGTGAACTAGCCGCCCAGGTATGCCTGTCTGACGGAATCATCGTTCAGCAGTTCCTTTCCGGAACCGGTGTTCACGATGTTTCCGGTCTCCAGGACGTAAGCACGATCCGCCACGGACAGTGCCATCTGTGCATTCTGCTCCACCAGAAGGATGGTGGTGCCGTTTTTGTTCATTTCCTTTACTATGTCAAAGATCTGCTCCACCAGAATGGGGGCCAGACCCATGGAGGGCTCATCCAGCATCATCAGCGCAGGCTTTGACATAAGCGAACGGCCCATGGCAAGCATCTGCTGCTCACCGCCCGATAACGTTCCTGCGATCTGATTTTTGCGTTCTGCCAGACGGGGGAAACGTTTGTAGACCATCTCAAGTGTCTCGTCTATCTCTTTCTTGTCTTTTCTCGTGAAAGCACCCATCTTAAGGTTCTGAAGAACACTTAACTGCTGGAAAACTCTACGACCTTCCGGAACGTGTGCCATGCCCATGGACACGATCTTGTGACCGGGAGTTTTGGTGATGTCCACCCCTTCGAATGTGATGCTTCCTTTCGTGGGAGTTATAAGGCCGCTGACGGTATGCAAAATGGTGGTCTTGCCCGCACCGTTAGCTCCTATAAGGGCGATGACTTCGCCTTTGTTTACTTTAAAATCGATTCCCTTTATCGCCTCTATCACGCCGTAGTGAACGTGGAGGTCATTTACTTCAAGCATTGACATTTGTTTATCCTCCTATTCACCTAAATATGCCGTGATAACATCGGGATTGTTCAGTACTTCCGATGTGGGGCCTTCGGCAAGAATACGGCCGAAGTTTAACACCGTTAAGCGTTCGCATATTCCCGAAACAAGTTTCATGTCGTGTTCAATAAGAAGTATCGTCATCTTAAACTCGCTTCTTATGAAGGAGATCGTATCCATGAGCTCTTTTGTTTCGTTGGGGTTCATACCTGCCGCAGGCTCGTCAAGAAGAAGGAGCTTGGGATTGGTGGCCAGGGCTCTTGCTATCTCAAGTTTACGCTGCTTACCGTAAGGAAGCTGTGAAGCCTTAAGATTTGCGGAACCGTCAAGGTCGAAGACCTTAAGCAATTCCATAGCTTTTTCGTTCATTTCTTTCTCGACTTTATAGTACTTGGGAAGTCTCAAAATGGAAGACATGGTCGAGTAAGTGTAAATGTTGTGAAGACCTACCTTAACGTTATCCAATACGGATAAGTCTTTGAAAAGACGGATGTTTTGGAAGGTTCTTGCGATACCTGCCTTGTTGATCTCTATTGTGGATTTTCCGGTGATGTCCTCACCGCAAAGTTTTATTATTCCTTCGTTAGGTTTGTAAACACCGGTAAGGAGGTTAAATGCCGTTGTCTTACCGGCGCCATTGGGGCCTATGAGACCGTAAAGTTCGCCTTCGTTTATCGTTACCGAGAAATCGTCAACCGCGCGAAGACCGCCGAAGGATATCGAAAGGTTGGTAACTTCGAGTACGGGATTAGTTGCCTGCATTGTCGATTCCTCCTTTCATATCGTTTTCTTTCTTCCTCCAGAAGAAGATGGAAGAAACGACTTTTTCTCTGAAATCCTTGGCCTTGGGAGACCAGGAGAAGAGCATCATCGCGATGAGTACGATGGCGTAGATGAGCATACGGAAATTCGAAAGGCCGCGAAGAAGCTCCGGAAGCAGTGTAAGTAAAACTGCCGAGATTATGGAACCTCTTATGTTTCCGATTCCGCCCAGGACCACGAATACCAGTATCATGATGGACATGTTGTATCCGAAGTTCTTGGGTGTAGCCATAAGCGAGCTTAAGTTGTGGGAGTATAAAACTCCGGCAACGCCTGCCAAAGCTGCAGAAACAGAGAATGCAAGCAGCTTGTATTTGGTGATGTTTATGCCCACAGATTCTGCGGCGATCACGTTGTCTCTTATGGCCATTACGGCACGTCCGTCACGGCTCTTTATAAGGTTAAGAACGATAAAGAGTGTGATGAGTATTAAGACCACGCCTATGGTGAAGTTTGAATTCTTCGGAGTACCGGTGATTCCCTGTGCTCCGTTTATTATGACCTCACCGTTTTCTTCGAGATTAAGTGCGAGGGCGTCCTTCATGGAGAAGTGAAGACCTTTTGAGTCTTTTCCGATGTAGAGAACGTTTATTACGTTTTTGATGATCTCGCCGAAGGCAAGGGTTACGATGGCAAGGTAGTCGCCTTTAAGTCGTAATACGGGCATACCGATGAGAAAACCGATAATGCCGGCACATATGAAGCCCACAAGGATCGCGAGGGTGAAGCGGATCCAGCCCACGGTGATCACATTTACGGTAAGCTTTGAAAAGAAAGCCGAGGTAAATGCTCCGACACACATGAAGCCCGCATGTCCGAGACTTAAGTCTCCCAGGATCCCCACAACCAGATTCAGAGATACCGCCGCAATGGCATAATAGCATAAGGGCACCAGCAGTCCCTTCAGATGATTGGTCAGGATCCCCGTTTTATCCAGGATCATGATGAAGACATAGAACAACGCCACCATGAGGCAGGTGGTAAGATCTTTTTTGGTCTGTTTCGTGATTCTCTTAAGCATGTTTTATACCTTTTCCTGAAGTTT
>JAEEGH010001292.1_pt1 | contig 73020 bp, 90 predicted proteins | sample 9134181 | NCBI WGS metagenome assembly JAEEGH01 (sample SAMN16246544, study PRJNA631951) | gut metagenome | biome: gut microbiome; feature: rumen; material: DP-attached | host: Bos | place: Iran: Karaj | collected 2018-10 | reverse complement strand
CAGCAGAGAATGAACACCTTGAGCCAAGTCGGTATTTCGCTGCACACTTCGTTCATCATACTGTCCTTATGAGCAGTACCGTGTCATTGACCTTTGTATCAGTCTCGAAGATGTCACAGAGCTTCTGGAGAGTGTCCTTGGACGACTTGAGCTTGTCAGTGATACAGCCATTGGTGCTGTAATAGCGGTCGCCGACGAGGATGCACCCTTGGCTGTCGTCCTTGGAGTTTCCGGCGTGAATCCTCAACCCACGCTCCGGAGGATAGCTGCCGTGGTCGAACCAGAGCGGCAAATTTCTACCGAACTTCGGGCTGTTGCAATACGAGACACTGTAATTCCCGTTGCTTGCAAGGAATTTCTTGTTTTCAAGCGTGTCGCAGAAGTACACGCCGTTGATGTAGAGCTTGCCGAAGATTGCCCCGTTCTTTTCGGAGAGCAAATCTCTTTCGAGGAGCAGAACCCTGATGTCATTGGATGGTCTCATTTTAACCTACCTTGATGAAGTTGTCAATTTCTGTCACTGGAATGTTGTACTTAACGCACTCCGGCAACAGGAACTCTTGGAACAGCTCGTAACTGTTGAAGCCGCACACTTCGCATTTCTCGATGCGTACGGTGTCCTTGTTCTTGAGCTGGTTGCTACGCTCGTCCAGTTCACCGAGTCTGGCTTTCATCACTTCCTCGACCTTTTCCAAGTCTTCGAGGGTGAACAGCGTGATGTTGTCACGACTGGCGGAGAAGTTGAGCGATTCAAACCAGTTCTGGATTGTCTGGCTTGCATAGTTGTATTGTTCCGGCTTTGCTTCCGGTGCGAGACGGATGAGGTCGATGCTCGTCCCAGCGTCGGTCTTACGGCAGAACCCCTTGAAGTTCAGACTTGGATTGAACAAGGCACGCAGTATCGGGTTCTTGAGGGAACCGAGGATTACGGACTGGGGCCTAATCGGGATGCTGTAAGTCCTGTTGTCCTTGTGGATAAAGTCGAGCAGGGAGTGGGCCATTTCGTTCTGCACGAGGAGTGCTTCGCCGTTGTAGATGTTGCCGAACAGCAGGTTGAGGTAGTCCTGATTCTTCGTAAAGCGGTTCATCATCAAGTGCAGCAAGTTCGAGCAGTGGAAGTTCTGGATTCTACGCTTGATACCACTGTCGTCGAAGTAGATGTACTTGTTAGAACTGATGACGAAGTTCTGGTAAGTTTCGGCCACGATGGGGTCTACTCCCTTTCCCTCGTACTGGAAGTTGTCACGACCAGTCATCGACTTGATAAGAGCCTGCAACTGCTTGGCAGTGTCGGAATCTTCGTATTCACTGATACTGACCAGACGCTTGCCCATCAAACTGATTGTGAAGCGGAGCTGCTGTGTCGAGAACGCAGTGAACGAGTCGCCAAACATCCTATGGAGCAAGCCGATGAACTTGGACTTACCGTTACCGCCAGCGTCGAAGTCGTTGAGGTAAAGCACATATCCAGTTGCGGAGTTCGGAACTCTCACAAGGAAATGCACCAAGTTGTACAACGCTTCCCAATCCCTAGCAGTGCCACCACTTACGAGGAACATAAGGAACATAGCCCTGCGAAGCGATTTCTCGTTCACCAGTTCCGGATTCACTTGCGTCATCTGGGAGCATACATTTCTGTACATCTGCCCGTCACGAGTGAAAAATCCGTGAGGCTCGTCCTTTGCAAAGCTGGAGATAATCTTGATACGCCGCAAGTTCGGGGCCATCTTCAAGAACACTCCATCATACGGCCCATCATACGGCTGCTTGCGGAGTTCCTTGAGACCGTCAAACTGCTGTTCTGCACCGTTCGGAGCGATACGGGTGATGTTGAGCCTTGCAGCGATGATGTCGTCGTCAGCCTTGAGGCCCTCAAGCGGCATTGCATCGGCAGAACAGTTGCGGAGCTTCGGGATAAGGCGGAAGTCGCCGTCACGGTTACGGTAAACATTTTGAGTGATGAAGTCAATCTGCTCGTCGTCGAAGTAGAGCGGCGTGAGTGCTTCGGCATCCTTGCCACGGAACGCTTCGAGAACCTCTTGGTCGCTCGGCTGCATTTCACGGTAAGCCTGCAAGACTTCACGCTGGTTTGCGTTCTTGCATACAGCAATCATCGCATCCACCACAGCCTTGTAGTTCTCGCTCGGCTTCATCTTGTCGAAATCGACCTGCTTGAGAACATAAGTCTGGGACTTCTTCGGGAACATATTGAGAATGTCTAGGACTTTCTTGAGTCGCATATCAGCCTCCAGCACGAGATTTGAACTTGTGGCCACACATCGGGCAGCACTTGATGTTGTCTGCTGCTACTATCGTCCGGTCACGCTCCTTGTCATAGAAGCGTAGCCACAGACGGCCAGCACCGACGAAAGCGGACACTCCAAGTGGATGTGTCACTATCGTCTTGTTTGGTTTCTCGCAATACTCACACATTACTTGATTTCCTCCGTCCACGGATAGAGCATCTTGCTGATGTCAGCGAGGCTCTTCGGAGTCTTGATACCCTTGGCCCTGCGAGTCTTCGTATCACCGAGGAAAGTGCGGATGTGGTCTTTGCGACCCCACAGCCAGAAGTTTTCGTCGAGGTCACGCTGGTACTGGGTGTAGTCAATTTTGTCCTTGAACTTTTCCAAGTCCTTGATGTCGAAAGCATACACGCCATAGCGGCTCTTGATGCTCCCGTTCTTCGTGTCCATCAAGTCATTGGAGAACTGCACAGTTCCGGCCTCCGGTACATCACGGGTAGTCCAGAGGAAGTAATAGTTCTTGTGCTCGAACGGCTGGCCGTTGAAAGCTGCATAGCGGTTGTTGGAAGCCTTGTGCCACTTGTAGATAAAGTCAGTCCAGTCATACTTGCTCCAGTCAAGTTTGAGTTCCGGTTCGAGCAAGTTATTGAAAAGTTCATAGACGACTGCCTTTTCGTGGTTCTTGTTGATGGCATCGGAGTAGTCAAGGCCACGACCATCAAGGAGCTTGCCATCCTTGTCGTACACTCCGTAGTTGTTCACATCACGGAAGTAGCTGCGTTCAATGACTTCTTCTTCAAAGAGCATTTCGTACTTCTTCAACATCTGGTCGCACTTGATGCGGAGTGCCTTTGCGTTTTCCTCGCCACGGACAAATACAGAGTCGGTGTTGATTTCGATGACATCATCCCAGTTCGGGCAGGCAAGGGCGAGTTCCAAAATGCAGAGCTGGCAGATGTAGCACATCGCTTCACCGGCGGCAGGGTCATAGGCGACAGACGCACCACTGCGGATTCTGAAACCGCCACTCAATGCGTTCAGCACGAGAATCTTGTAGCCCAAGTCGAGGTCTGGCTTGTATTCCGGAGTATCTTTCTGGTGCTTGATGGAGAAGCGTTCTTCCATCTTTTCGTGCCAACGCTGGAGAGCCATCGGAGTCTTGAGCAATGCCCAGTGCCAGATGCCACGGGGATATTGGGAAGCCACATCGAAGCAGAACAGCTTGCCATGTTCGCCCTTGACGATGTAGTGGCAACCGCCCTTTCCGAGCTGCACACCCCTGTAAACGCACTTGGCGGCCAGTTCTTTCTTTTCCTTTTCGGTGACTGCCGGAGTCTTGGCCAGCAGCCTAATCATATCCTTGACTTCTTCCGGCACATCGAACTCATCGAGGTCGAACAAGTCGAGAGGGTTGTTTGTCTTCGGAGGAATCGGGGCAGTGGTCTGGTAGATGATACCTGCTGCTACCGCCTGTGCAGTACGGTCGAACTTGAACGGGAGATTGCTCGGCCAACAGTGTTCGAGGATTGCCTTACGGGCCGGAAGCGTGTGGTACTTGGTCTTCTGTTCGCCGCTTCCGAAACGCCAGAACACCATCGAAGTAGCCCATACATCGTGAAAGCAGTAGTCGATAATTTCCTGCTTCATTTCGTCAGTAAGGTGCTGGTTCGGATTGTAGGGGAGTTCCTTGATGGGGAGGTTGAGGTACATTTCCCACTGTTTCAAGGACTTCCCAAGCAGGCAGTTGTTGAGCAAGTCGAAATGCTTGGCATCCCACGCTGAACAATGGTAAAAGTTTCGAGTGAGAGGGTTACGGTTGTCGTCATACCCGATAAGTGCGTCACCGTCCTCGTGGACATAGTGACAGTTGGTCATACCCATCTTGCGAATGTCCGACTTCATCTTGGCCAGCACGGGCAAGTCGAATCGCATACTGTTGTAGCCGATGATGTAGTCAGCGTCAGCAAAGTACGAGTTGATGTCGGTCATATCAGGCTGGAAAATGTTTCCTGACTTGTCCGAGCGTACGCAGATTCTTGAGAGTTCTGCGTGTGTAACTGAATCGTAGGCAATTCCGCAGAAGCAGAAAAGCTCGTCGAAAGTTTCAATATCGAAAAATGCAAATTTCACTGCACTCTCCCAGTTAAGTGTTAGTTTGTCTGACGTGATATTTTCACGCCTAATAGATGTTGATTTTTTCGTGTCTAATTCTCTACATCCATCGTAAAATATTTATCGTAAAATATACATCGTAAACACACGTAAAAACCCCTATTTTGCTAGGGGTTATCTAATATAGGGTTGAATGGAAAACGCCTAATTCGTGCGGATTCTGTTAAATCATTGAGCCAAAATTTCTACATCGTAAATCTGTAATTTATGCAAGGCAGACGTTCCCACTTCGGCTAGAATGGAGTTTCCACTGCCCACGTTACGCCACTCCACGACCTTGTTGTTCTCGCCTGCTTGGCCAAGTTTCCGGTAATGTGGCTGGCTGAATGTCAGTCCACGGTTTGTCGAGAGTGCGATGTAGATTTCGATATTGCAGTCAGCGTCCTTGTTGGCCTGCTCCAAGAAGTCGTCGGCATACCGGCCAGTGTCCATCGTGATTGCGATGCGTCTGAATATCACACGCTTCTGGAACTGGGTGAAGCCGTCCCTTATGTATCTGTGGATTCGCTTTCCGTTGCTGGTAAGTCTGATGTTCTCGTCAAACTCAAGGATGTCACCGTAAATACTTGCGGCGAGTTCCCCATAAATAGAGCAAGCGACAGGATTGGGTTCCTCACGGGGAGGCTTCCAGCTAGACCATCTACCATCCCTGAACAGGAAGCCGGAGCTTTCGGTTTGGCGAACGAACAAGTAGTTCTCGTGACGCTGCGTTATGATTTGCAAGTCGAGAGGTGTTCCAAGTCTCCGTTCGATTTCTGGAGTGCTAATCTTCGCAAATCCGTCAGTGAACATTCCAATCCCCTCGTGGCCACAAGCGTCCTTGCAGATTATGAACAAGGTATCCTGGATGATAAGTGGGGAACGGCCACCGATGTGAATGACTTGCGTGGTGTTACTTTGTATAGGACTGTCCTCTTGACCAGTACGACCCCACACCTCGATGGAGTGAGTGTTGATAAAGTAAAGCTGTCCCTTGAAGCTTGCAATGTCCACAAGTTTGTCTGCACTGTTAGTCGAGGAGTACCAAGAGTTCCACAACGGGAAGCCACTTTCCTGATAGGTCGGGCACTTGTCCACAGCTCTAAAGAAATAGGCAGGGTCGGTTCGGCTAATCCAGACAGTGTTCCGTTCGCTGCTACGCATTACAAGCTTGTTGTCGAACCAGCATACGCTTGCGGCGTAGGAAATCCCGTCAGCGTCCACATCGTAGGAGTCGGGGTGGATGTTCTTGAACTTGTCAAACACATTCGGGTACACGATACCGTCACGGGGAGTCCCAGTATCGGCACCGGGAACTGACATTCCGGGGAGCACTTGCATATTCACGATGAAAGGGTCTCTCGTGATGTCGCCGCTCGGGTTGGAAGTCGTGTTCCACATATAGATGTACTGGCCGTCGCACATAAATACGACAGTCGGCTTGATTCCGGACTCGCAGAAAGTAATCTTGCCGTCACTCAAGGTCTGGAAGATGTGGAAGTCGTCGCCATACCAGCACTGCATCTTCACCGGTGCAGTGTAGTCGGTCTTGTCGGAGTTGAGCTTCGACACCCACAGCGAGCGACCGGAGACGATGTATATGTTGTCTTCCGAATCCTTGAAGCACCCACGGAACTTTCCCTGCACTGGGTCGCCAAGCAGGAACTTAACCTTGTCGCCAACACGGTCGAGACAAGTATCGCCCATAGGGAGCATATTCATATACTCGCTGACAGCTAGGCCGTCGTGGTATTCCACGATACCGTTGAACTTACCCATAGAAACCTCCGCTGTAACCTCTAGGGCCTACTCTGAACCCGCCACCGTTACGGAGAGTGTCGCCGATGAGTCTGGGGACATCCGCCTTGTGCTCCAAGGTGGTCTTGTTTTTCAAGAGCGACTGGTAGTAGATGCCGGTGTTCTTGTCCAAGTTGTCGGCCCCGTTAATGTCGTAGAAGTGGGCCAGTCTCGCAGCAAGTCTGGAGACGATGTACGGCCTGAACTTCTCCGGTGCGATGAGTTCGCCCTGCCACGGGTGCGGTTCCTCGTAGGAGTTTATAATCTGGATTGGCACCGGCACTACGAGCAACGCTTCCGAGCTTCCGTAGTTGGGCGTGAAGCGTACACGGAATTTCTTTGTGTAAGCCTCGACCATATAGACGAGCTGGCAGTGGCGGTACTGTGCCGAGACGAACTCGCCGGCCTTTTTCGGTTCAAGTCTGGCACCGTCATAGGCACGATAGACTTCCTCGACCCACATCGGAGGGAACGGGACATTGTAGAACGGGTGGATTCTCACGCCGCTCGGTACAATCTCGCTGCCGCTCTCGATTTCGATAAGCTTCCAGTCGTCAGTCCAGATGGCGATGTTCCTCGGATTCCCAACGCTGTCGGTCGGCCATTCAGCCGTGTGCTGCAAGTTCGGCGGGTTTCCGGGGAGTCCTGTGCAGAGACCCATATTGATTAGGAGCTGGGCCAGATTGGAATACACTTGGTAGTCTTGGCCAGCGTAGGTAATCGTGAACGGCTGCAAGAGCTGTTGGGAAGTGAGCGGCACTGTGCCGTAGATTTCGTTAGGGTACTCCGGCGGAGGGCACATCAGGTCGATGACTCCGTTCACCGGATGCAGTCGTGCGATGGCCTCGGTGATGTCAAGGTTCCTGTCGCAGTTCATACTCGTAACGATTTCTTTACGGAGGAATGTCGAAGCGATTGCCTGCACATCTTCCGGCACTTCGTTGATGTTAAAGGACGGCACCGCTCCGCTCGCAAGTGCGGCCTCATTGACAATATCCATTACCTGCATACTTCGGTCTCCCGTAGTTAGGTCTCATCAAGTTGCACTGGTTGTCGGACTGCTGGGTCTTTCTGGTGTCAGGCAGCTTGATTAGCCAAGTTAATCCCTGCACAACAGCGTCCACGATGTCGTCGTGCTTGCCGTGAGGGAACTGTGTGAACTGGCTCTGAATCTCGCCCCACACCAGACCGTGAGTGGAGAAATTCACATCGCCAGCATCGAAAAGATACTTAACAACGATAGCTCTTTCAACCTTGTCCTTTGTAGGAGTGGCTTCCAAGATACCGCTCATTTCCTTGCGGAGAAGCTGGATGGCAGCTAGACCGTTGGCCTTGTTCTCGATAAGCACCGGAACCGAATTTCCCCACCGAGACCTCACCTCCTTAATCTTGTTCATAAGCACGGTGATGTCAGCGTGGAAGTTCTGGACTTCGAGGATGTAGTAGCGTGGGCCTATCCTGCCACATACTGCGATTGCGTTGAAGTCGTTACCTATGTCGCCCTTGCCAGCCGCATCCACGCTGATGACAAGACGCATGGCGGCAGTGGCCGGTCTGGTAAGTGAGAACAGCAACTGGTCTTTCTTGAACATCTTGCCGATGTCGTCGAGCGGAGTCTGCAAGTATTGTGCGTTGTATGTAAACGGGTCGGACTTGTACTTGTCAATTTCTGACACAGGCAAGCGTTCCGGGCAGATACTTTCGCCGTTCTCCTTGATGGCAGGGAACTTGTACTGAATCCAGTGTTCCTCGGTATCGGCGAGCAGGCAACCGGTAAGGTCTTGGCTGGCTACACGCTGCTGGATTACGAGAATCGGGACTGACGGCAAGTCGATACGGTTGCGGATTGTGGACTTGAACACCTGCCAGCGACGGGCTAGGATTGTAGCACTGATACGGTCTTGAGGCTTGTTCGGGTCATCGAGCACGAGCAGTGTCTTACAGCCGGAACCCGTCACGTTGGAGTTGGTTCCACGGGCGAGAATCATGCCGCCAGCACGGTTCGTCCATTCTTTCTTTCCGTTCGCCTGTGTAAGCGGCTTCAAGTCGGGAATGTCGAAATACTTGGAGAGCCATACCAGTATCTCCTTGATTTCACGGTTCTTTCTAGCCACAAGGGCCTCGTCGTATGAACAGTAGATAACTGTCGAACTCGGGTCTTTGAGGAACAGCCAGCAGATGTAGAGTTTCGTGAGGTCAGTTTTGCCGATACGGGGCGGTGCATTGATGATGACTCGCAACAGGTTCGGCAAGTCGAGCAGTATGTTTGCAAGTTCCTTGTGGAACTCGTACCATACAAACGCCCGCTTGTAGATGTGCATGAAGATGAACCCCACAAAGAAAGCGAAGTTCTCCAAGCACATCTGGTATTCCAAGTCTTTCTGTGTCATTCTGATTTCTCGTCAATTACTTCGACATCGCCAACCCAGTCGAACTTGGCGGCGGTTCTCGAAATCCTACCCTTGAGAGTCTTTTCATAGCAGCTAAAGAAGAACTCCTCGTTGTCATTTTCTGTCACTGCCAACGTGGAGCCGTTAGCCCCTGCACTCCAAGCGAGCGACGTATAGTCAGCGTTGAAACACATGACAAGTCGGCCATATCCGGTTTCAGGACGAGACTTGGCGAACGCATCGAACTCGAAGATGAACTCTTGGATTGCACCGTCAGCGATAATCTCGCTCATGTCCAGAACAATCTTGGTTCCGTCGAAAGCACCGAAGTTTGCCCACGGCCAGTTACCGTCCCAGCCACCGTCAGCCTTGTACACGATGTACGGGATGTTGATGTGGATTCGCTTCTGTGTAGCAGCAGTCCTGTGAAGCTTGACAAAGTAAGCCACACCGCCGGAGACGCTTCCTTTCATTACTCCTGTAATCTTGATATATTCGTCAGGCGTAGCCCTAACCACCGGATGAATGACTGTTACGTTGTTACCAACTTTGGCCACGATAAACTCGTTTTGCTTACCGGCCAGCAATAGGACATCCACGGAAATGCCACCGCCTACCGGATGGAAAGTGAGCTGCATATCGCTCGCCCCGTTGTTGTACACGTACCCACGGATTATCTTGTTCGTGTACTGGTCAATCTTGATATTGATATGCTGACTAACAGTTCCTACGATTGTAGTCATTTGTCCGTACAACTTCTGTTCGGCAGGAGTGTTGGCCAACGTCATCGTACTGAACGTCGAAGTCGCATCGAGGGTCTGCGTGACTTGGGCGATTGCGTTCGGAGCCACGTACAGTTCTACAATCGTGAAGTTACCGACAAACCCGACCGGAGTTGCAACGCCGTCAGCCATGCACTGGAACCACATGCCGTCGTCCGCACTCGGATAGTGCTTGAAGTTCTGCAACCACAGTAGAATCCTGCGGGTTTTCGTGACCGATGACTGGAGGAACATCTGGTATTCGCTGCCAGTGTAGGTTGGTTGGATGATAATTTGTAACACATCGGGAGTGTAGTCGTCGATGACAAGCGGATTGGCTTGGTCATTTGCTACGGAAGTGCCGTCGAACACCGCATTATGAGCGAACCCTACCTTTTCCAAGTTCGGCGTTTCGTTGTACTGCGAAGTGGCATAGAGAGCCATAATCTTGCCGTGTTCGTTATCGCTCGGGTCGAGCACCGCAAGCGTCTTCACGCCGTTGGTAATCGCAAGCCTCCACGGAGTCTGGTTTCTCACACAAACAATCTGTGCAACACGCCCAGTAGCCGGAATGAGCTGTATAGCCCAAGGGCTGTTACGCTTTTCATTATGCTCGCAGACCCACTGCCCGTTGACAAACGACCAGCCGTCGGGGTGAACGCCGTCCTGTGCTTGGATGGTGATAGTCTTCGCATACTTATCGACTTGGATGGAGTCGATTTTCTGTTCCATAGTCACAATCTGTTCCACTTCCATCCATTCATTGATGGCAGGGCGGTTGGTCAGTTCGTTGTAGTCAAGGATATGGTCGTTCGGACTGTTGGCACTCCACTTTTCTTCGAGGTCGTCATCGGAACTTGTCGGTGTACGCAAGCCGAGGAGCCGCCCGTCGTTTATCGGAGTGTCGTCGTCGATGCACACCTGCCAAGTCGTTACATTACCATCTGGGAGTATGCACTTGATGAGAGCATCTTCCTCTACGAAAATGCCAACGCTGTAGATAGTGCCGTTCGTGTCGCAGAAGTACCCACGGGAGTTCGTCTTGACTTCAAAGCGGTCTGGAGTTCCGTTCTTTCCGACCTTGAACTTGATTTGCGTCGTGCCGTCAGCTAGCTTGTAAGCCTTGACGGTAGCGTTCGGATATGGGATTCTGTGAGTGTCACATAGCGAAAGGGTCTTTGCCATTATTTCTTCTCCTTGCTAGGGATTGCCTCGTAAGTGTAAGGTACTACACCACTAATATAGCTTGAAAGCGGCGTTGCGTTCTGGATGAGCGTGCCTCCGAGTATCTGCGCCTTGCGTCCCAAGCCCTTGAACGGTACGAACTGTGTACGGTCTTGCTCGGTGAACACGTCCTGCCCGTATCTGCGGTGTGCAGTCTTGTTGGCTTCCGCTCGCATATCGGACTGGGCCTGTGTTTCAGGTACGAACTTGCCTCCTTGACGAGTGCCGTATGCCAAGTTGTCGTCGTCATAGAGACGGAGCAATCCACGGTTCCCCGGAACTTTCTCGCCGTACTTGGTCTGGCCTTTCCAGCGTCTCTTTTCAGCGGCGATTTCGGAGCCACGCATTTCGACCGGTCTGCCAGTGAAATACTGGCTGTATTCGTTGCCACGCTCACGGGTCTTCTTTGCCACGCTCCAGAGTTCGTTCTTTTCTTCCGGTGTCCATCCTTCGAACTCCGGATTGGAATCGAAGTAATAGTTCTTGAGTTCCTCGTCGGCCTTTTCACGTGCCATCGGTACAGCTTTCTTGTCACGGGTAGTGAGGTATTCGGCCTTTCTACCCTTGCCACGCTTTAGGGTGTTGCCCTTACCGTCATATACGATTTCAGTAACCTTGCCAGCCGGAGCGTCGGAAACGAGAGGGATGCCCTTTTCATCCACAAGTTCTGGGAACGAGCCACGGATTGCGGCTTCGTTCGGATATGCCTTGTGGTACTTGTCGAAAGCGTCGTCGAGATAGTAGCTGTAGATACCTTCCTTGCCAATCCTGCCCTTGCCCTGCTTTAGCAAGTCTTTCTGCTTCTGTGCAGCGTTCTTCATAGCGAGCATGTCGCCACGGGTCACGAGGTCAGGCTGCGTCCCTCCAAGTTTCAGCTTCAAGTCTCCGTAGGGCACGTGACGCACTGCCGGACGACCGGAGAGAATACCGGCAGCGGCTCCAATCACAGCGTCGGTTCCGGTCATCGGGTAGTCGGCTGTTCCCTTGCCAGTGACCTTTTCAGTACCGGCGTTCACGGCCCTGTCGAACAGGTAATCCACTGCACCGCCGAGAGCGGAACCGGCATAGGCGCCGCCCTTGGAGCCAGCGTTGAACAGGAACGGGATTCTGCCTCCGACGTTAGCACCAATCTTCGCACCGATAATCGGAGCCGCAGCCCCTGCACCGTGCATAATGGCGTCCACTGCCGCACGACCGGCCACTTCGCTAGGCTTGGTCTTGTTCCAGCTTTCTTGGTCGAACATGACCGAACTCACCGCAGGAATTGCCATATTGCCAGCAAGCGTCGCAAGTTCGCTCGGTCTCGCAAACTCCTCTTTATCATAAAAGATGTTCTTGTTCTTCGCTATCTGCGACTTGACCAAATCTTCATAAGTGGGATTGCCCTTTTCGTAGTCGAAGTCAGGCAGGAAGTGGTTGCGCATCGCATTGATATAGCGGGGATTGGGCTTTGCCAAGTCCTCTTTCATCACGTCCATCAGCCTGTCGTGGAGTGCCATCATCAACGGGCGTTCAAATTCCCTCCCGATTCCGTTCTGCGAGTTGGTAATCGCATCGGCAAGTGCGTCGGTCGTGGGATAGAAAGCCTCGTCCTCTCCGGCTTCTTCCTGCTTGCCGTGACGGAGTGTGTACAAATGATTTTTCCACTTGTTCGTATCGTCAAGGAACTGCTGGCTTGCAGCGTTGAACATTTCCGGGTCACTGGATGCGAGCAAGTTACCGGCTTCCGTCGGTTCGAGCCAGATGTGGCCATCACGGGCGTCCTTGTACGGAGTGAACAGGTCGGACTTCGGACGCTGCGCGAGTCCTTGAATCCAGCCGTAAGCCTTGTCCTTGGCCCAATCTTCGTCAGTGTTGTACATCGACAGTCTGGCACTGACCATTTCGTCGATGAGTCCCTCCAGCCACGGGTACTGCTGGAGCATGTATTCCGGTGTGCGGAGCGTGGGATTGTGTTTCGGGTCTGTGCTGGCCTTGTCGAAAGTTTGTCCGAGAATTGCTTTCTGCACATTGGCTTGCTGGCCAGTGTACGGGAGCTTTCTACGGTAGGTATCAGTTCTGAACGGGGTATCACTCATAACTTATCTCCTTACATTTCCACCAGCACCGCCACGACCTATGTTCATTGGGTCACGGACTGGTTGAGGCAGCGGCGTGGTCGCAAGCGTGGCATCCCTCATGACCTTTGCAGTGTTGTCCGTATTCTGCCACTTTGCAAGATGCTGGCCCATGTTCCTGTCGATGTTCCTCGGCGTCACTCCCCAGCCCCACAGAAGTCCGAGTCTCGGCATCTTCGATTCGTACTTGGACTTGTATATGTTGTACTGGTCGAGGGCCATATCCCACACTGCACGCCTGTCAACGTTGGCGTTCTGCATGACGTACTCTTGGAAAGCGTCACGGGCGTTCTTGTACGAGCTTACGGCGGCAGTTACGTCGTTCGGGATGTTCGCCTGATTCTTGATAAGTGTCAGGTACGCAAGCACGGCGGCGTTCATGATACCGCTCACCTTTGCGTTCGGCACGTACTTTCCGGTAGTCGGGTCGAGTTCGCTCATGCTCTCATGGTTGTTCGCCATGTTCATAAGTTGTTCGAAAGATTGCACAGTCTGTGCCGCACTGTAGTCGCCCTTTGCGGCGAGTGCGTGTAGCTGTGCCATAGCGTTCACGTTGAAGAACTTGGACATGAACGTGTCGAACACTGCACGGTCAGCTTGAGGCATCGTTTCGACCTGTGCACGTACCTTTTCGGCATCGGCGATTGCGCCCTTACTTTGTGCCCAGTTGATGATGACATATTCTGACAGCTTATCGAACTCCGCACGGGCTTCCGGTCGGTTGAGCCAGTCGGGGTCTTCGGCGATATGCTTCTGAATCTGCTCCATCCATCCACCGAGCCAGTCGAGTTTCTCACGGTCGTCGGAGAGCGACTTCTGGAAGCCCTGCGAGAATCCACCCGGATTGATACTTGGCGGGGTCAGCGTATTCGGGTTGAAGCCCTCCGCTTCGTACTCATCACGAAGTGCCTGTGCCCTATTGTAGAACAAGTTAATGAGCGAGTCGTCGCCTACATAACGGCCAGCGTTCCAGTCACGCAAGAGTTTGTCCCACTCACCGGTGAGCGTCCTGCGTTTCTGTTCGTTTGCTCGAAGTTGCTGGCCCATCGTGGCTCCCATCATCTGCTTTTCGGTATTGGCCATAGCAGTGACATTTTCGAGGTTCTCCCTTGAGACACCGACTAGGCCGTGCTGCAAGTAGTGGTTCCACTTCTGACCATACGGAACATCGTCCCATCCCATAATCGCTTGTAGGAGCGAGCGGTGCTGGTCAGTGGGAGTTTCTTTCGGTGCCACTTCCTTGTTTCCCCATACACCGAACGGGTCGCCTTGAGGTACGCTCGGAGCGGCTTGTGATTGAGGCGGAGTGTATGGGTCGCTGAACGGTACGGACTTTTCTTCCGGCGGAGGCGGTATAGTGACTTGACTTCCGCCAGCGTCCTTCTTGTTACCGGTGTCTTTCTTTTGACCAGCCTGCTGCTGCTGCTTCGGTGCATCCACTTTCACTGACGGGTCGTCCTTGATTGCGAACCCGTCTTCGTCCACTTGCGGAGCCTCATAAGGTTTGAACACTTGCGGTGCATCTAAATTAACATTGTAGTTCGGAGCCTGAATCGGGTCGATGTTCGGGTTCTGCTGGTTAGGCAAGTCCCTCGGAGCAGGTTCCGGCAGTCGGGTAGGTTCACGGGCCGGAGTAGGCTCGTTCGCTACCACGGCTTGAGACGGCATGGACTTGAACGGTACTGGAGTATCGTCACGCAGGTCTTCCGGCTCTACCATAGATAAGTTGTACGGAATCTTCGCCATCGTCATTCTCCAGTGTACTTGTCATAAGCAGCCTGGGTCTTCTTGCCCCATATCCCGTCAACGTCCTTGTCAGTCATTCCGAAGCGTTTTTGGTAGTCCTTGACGTTTTCGGGATTGTTCTTGTAGAGAACGTTGTGCTGGTCGAGTTCGCCGCTAATCGGGAGCCTCTTTATTTCTGCGGCTTCGAGTGCCTTTGCAAATTCGTCATTGTCCTTGGCGTTCTGCATAATCTGGAGTTCAACGGCCATATCTGGAGTGACGCCAAAGGAGTCCCTGTTAGCGTCGGCCTTGGCGATGTCGCCCATATCCTTGTCCTCGGTGATGGACTTATCCACGGCAGCTTTAACGTCGTCACCGGTAACTCCGGCTTCGCTGTTCCTTGCAAGCGCATCGGCACTGGCCTCGGTTTCTTCGTTGCCACTGCCAAAGAATCCCTTGGGGAACCACGGGAGTTCGTTGAGGAAAGTGGCGAACTTTTCAATCTTCTGAATAGGTCTTTCTTCCTTGTCCTCGCCAGGGATATGCTGTGCATAGTTGGGAGTGCTAAATTCTCTGATGCCTACTGCCATATTTCCTCCTTAAAGAAGCGTGTGTTTCTGCCCTGCGAGCTGCATATCCGCTTGGGTCATGCCAGTGTTGGCGGCATAACGCTGCATGGCACGGTCGTTCTGCAAGTTGAGCAAGTCCTGAACTGGCTGGTTATCGGCGGTGAGCTGTTGTCCTGCCATGTTTGCGGACTGCCCTGCACTTTGTCCGAGGCTACTTGCCACGTTCAAGTTGTTCTGTGCGTCTGTCAGCGAGTTCTGGAAAGCCTGCTGCCACAAGTTGCCAGCTTGGTTAGCCACCGCCGTACTGATGTCCTTGTTCGTAGCCGAACTCTGGAGTGCAGCACCGGCCCCGCCCTGCATGGTCTGCATGGTTCTGTCGAGCATCTGCTGCATCTTCGGGTTCATGTAAGCGTTGACATTCTCGATACCGGCGTTCTGTTGGCCAAGTGCGATGTCCCCTGCCTTGGTAGTGTTCTTCTGTGCACTACCCATCAGCTTGTCATAGGCTGTCAGGTTAGTCCCCAAGTCACGGCCCTTCGATGCGGTCGCAAGTGCGTTGAGGCTACCTGCCAAGTCAGCGTCTAATTGGGAGTTGGCTTGTTTCTGCCCCTCCGTCATAGCGTTGTGAGCACGGTCTGCTGCCTTGGAGTCCGTTAGACCGAGAGCGTCGGTCACTCCGCTGATTGCTTTTACCCATCCTGCCATTAGTACACTCCATATCCACGGTTGATACTGTCTGCGATAGCGGAGCGGTCGTCGTCACCGATTTCCAGTCCGTTACGCATGTCTGCCATATTCTGCTGGCCCTGCTGGTAAGCGTTGGCCATCGAGTTCGTCGCCTGTTGGCCGTTGCTGTTCCGGTTCTGCAAGGCGTTAAGGGCTGTTCCTACTATTGCTTGCCACATAGTTTCTCCTTATGCGTCATTGAAAGTTGTTACTGCCGGACGGGGAGCAGGGGCCGTGGTGTTCACGGTCTGCTTGGCCGCCTGCTGCTGGTGAGGTACGGCCTGCTGGAACGGAATCGAGTTGTCAGGCTGCGAGACCGGAGCAGGGGGCTGTGCAGTTTCCGCAAGCGAGCTTTCGACTGACTTGGCGTTCTCGTCCGCAAACAGATTGAGAGCGTTGTTGATTCGTTCGTCCGAAATGAGCGGAGTGGATTCCGCCTTGATGTCGTTGAGAATCTTGATTGCCCCGTCGTAGTCGTTCTTGGAAAGGCAGTCGTTGAGGATTGCCATGTAGGCTTCCTGCGTCTGCTTCTGTTCTTCGCTCCACTGCTTCTGTGCGATTTCCAAGCGTTTCGTGCGTTCGGTCTGGTCGATAAATTCTCTCTGGCGTTCGAGACGCTGCGTGGCCTGCAAGCGGAGAAGTGCGATTTGCGTGTTCTGCTGCTCGATGGTCTTGTTAAGCTGCTGGACGGTAGCCTGCAACTGGAGAACCTGCGGAGACTTGAACGGGTCTTGCTGGAAACTTTCGGCGAGCTGTTCCTTGGTGGACTTCGGGAGGTCTGCTATCGCAAGCATCTGGATAACGAACCCCTGCGTGTTCATACCGCCCTCTTTTGCAAGCTGGTACAGTCCGGCAAGTTCTTTCTTTTCCTTTTCACGGTGGACACTCTCGATGAACCCACCAAGTATTACAACCTTGTCCTTGACCCCATTGATAAGCATATTGATGACACGATACACTTCCTCGATGGAGTCAGCCATACGGCTCAAGTAGAGATTTGCGATTGCGTCCTTGACTTCGTTACGAGCGACGACTTCTTCACGGGTTGCCGCTTCCGAACCGGATGCCACAGTGGGGCCGAGCATATCGCCCACGACACCTTTCCACAGCGTAAAGGCGTTGATGAGGAACTGGTTATCGTGTTCGAGAATCTGAACCGGAGGGATGTCGTTTCCGTTGGAGTCCACATTATCGACTTCACGGGTGCCGCTGTTCTTCCAGCCCTCCTTGTGGTTGGCGATTGCGTCACTGCGTACGATGTAGTTGTCGTCAGTCTGCGTGGCAGTGCGTGTCTGAATCTTGGTGGCCGCAAGTGCCATAGCTTTCATCACGCTTCCCATCTGGTAGTAGATGCCACGGTAATGATAACGCTTGTCTGCAAGCTCGATGCGTTCACCCACGAAGCGGATGACCGGAAGCCTGTCCACATTCGGGAGTTCATACGGCGTGGGCTTGTTCGGGTCAGTGTCGTAGTAGTCCATCCAGAACTTCCCATCCTTGTCCTTGTGGTAATGGGTCACCTTGACACGCTCGCTGCCAGCGTCGAAGTCCACGTAGGTAGAGAGGAAGCTGCAATCGAGCAGCTCTTCACCCTCCACTTTCGGGACGATTTCAAACACGAGGATTTCAGTAGCGTCCGCAAGCGTAGGGTCGTCACCGTTGTACATGATGTAACGGGAGTCGATGGGCTTGACTACCGGCTGGCCGTCCTTGATACCGACAGCCACGAAAGCGTAGCCATCGTTGAGCACATCCATATAGGTCTCGACAAACTGCGAGTCCAGTCTGGCGTTGATGCCCATTTCAGCTAGGCCGTCATCCTGCGGACGGTAAGGGGCGGAACTCAATTTCGATACTTGAGTGGTAATGAAAGTGCGGACGATGTTCACGATGACGAGCGGGTCATCGGAGATTGTCGCCCAAGTTGCGTAGTCCTTGTCGCCCAAGTTACCGGCGGCGAGGGAACGGCTGATGTCGAGGGCAGTACGGTCGAACTGCTTGTAAGATAGCTTGGAGTTGAATTTGTTTAAGACTTCTCGGAGGTCGTATTTGGGCATACCACGAACTTCTCCATCAGGCTTGTTTTGACATCTTCGATGTCCTCTGAACGAAGTTCAGGTTCTGTTCCGCTGGTGTTGTTAATCTTGTTGATAAGGGCCATCGCCTTTACCTGCACACCAGACTTTGTACGGGAGTCGTCGATTGTCTCTTGGAGTATGTCGATGACTTCCTTTGCAGGGATAGCGGAAATGTCGTACAGCAGCTTGCACGCCTCGACCCTCGTAGCGGCTGGGCTATCCGAGTTACGGGCTATGTCAATCAGTGTTGCTGTGTTCTTGCTATCGAGCATAGGATAAATATACTTTATTTCGACTCAAGTGTAACAAGCTCTTCGGCAGTTTTTTGGCCGTAGGAGTCCTCGGACACTTTGGAGATTACCACTTGTTCCTTGTGCGGGTAGATGTCCACTTTGAGGAAAAACAGCTCCAGTGTTATATGTTCGTCCACTCCCAGAGGTTCGCCCTTGGAGTTGTTAAGTACTTGCTGGCACGAGAAGTTGCCTTGGAGGGCACGGGCCAGTTCTTCGTGAGAGTATTGACCTGACAGTTTCATACTGACTTTCCTTTGGTTACAAAAAAAAAGCCCACTGGCCAGATGACGAACTGACCAATGGGCCTCCCAATGAACCACTTAACAGGGGTTATGCTTCTTGCTCATCTTGCGGATTCTCAATCAACTCGTCCGGCTGATAAGTCTTGATGCTGACGATGCCAGTTTCGTCGTCCTTTTCCTTGTTCTTGACAAGGGTGAGATAGACGAGCTTGCCGTAAGCACCGACCTTTTTGTACGGAGCGAAAGTCTCCGTGCCGTCCGGAAGCTTGGTCTTGCCAGTGTAAACGATGTCCATGACGGACTGGTCGTCGCTGGCCTTGATACGGGTGATGTTGGAGTACTTCCCGTCCTTGGAGCGTTCAAGGAAAATCTTGAGCGGCGTAGTCCAGAGCTTGCCACCGTCTTCGTCGTCAGTGAGGAACGCTTCGAGGTTCGCAAATTCTACGAACAAGTGTGCCATCTTGGACTTCTCGTTGTAGGAAATGCTAATCCAGCTCGTCCACTTGCGGACAACGGTGAGTTCGCCATCCGAGTTCTTGACACGGCCAGCGAGGAGGAAGCGTACGGACGGAACGGGCTTGTCGCTCTTGCTGAACTTATTGGGAGGCAGGGAGGCCACCTGATAAGAGATAATGCAAGCGGACACGTATTCGTCCACGGGGAAGTTCACAAATTCAACGGGATTTGCGAGAGCGGATTTCTTATTTTCAGCCATTTAATAACTCCTTTAGTTGATGTTAGGCTATAAGTTGATTATCCATATACACAATATAGTTGCTTTATTTCGTCTTGTCCACTACGCCGGAAGCAATTTCATTGAAAATTCTGATACGCTCGCCCATAGTCTTGTCAAGTGCGTCAAAGAGATTCTTCTGCCTCGTGAGCTTGCGAATCATATTGTAGCCGCCGATGATAGCTGCCGTGTTGAGGAGCAGCTTGCCAATCTTGGCGGAGGAGTTCTGGATGCGTTTGCGGTCTGCTTCGAGCTTGCCAGCGAGGACAAGTGCAGGATTCTTTTTCATAGTGTACCTCTTGTTAGGTGTTGGACTTACGGGCACCCTTGCCCGTTAAGTATCGGATAGACGGGAGTCGAACCCGCATCAAAGTCGCCCCATATCCGTAGCGTTGGGGACGAGACCCGCTCACTGCGACGCTACTCGCAGTCGGGCTACCTACCATTAGGCTACTATCCGTGATGAACCTTCGGTGCAAGTTTAACGGGAATTTAAGGGTTTGAGGTTGATTGTGATAAATGCACCGAGGGGTGTGGCGTTATTGCCAGCTTTCGTTTACTTATTCATCATTCGCCTGATGAACTCCCTCTGTTCCGGAGCGTAGGAATTGATAATTTTTTTTTCCCTACGCCAAGCCAAGAACAGCTTGACGAGGAGCAGGAATACGACAAGTGCGACCGTAAGAATCAAGTCCCAGTACAGGATGCACAGGCAAGACCAGTTCCACGGCCAAGCGGTGATGGGCCACTGGGCGAACGACCCCACTCCACAGAGAGTGAGAACCACCGCCACGATTGTCCAGACCAGCACGAAAAAGAAACAGCCGATTTTCATACTGCCTCCTTAAACATTGTACTTGACGTAACGGGAACCGGCCCCAGTCTTCAAGCACTCGTTGTAGATGTCGGGGTACTTGAGCTTGAGCTTGTCCTTGTCCACGGAGACGCTGCCCTTGCGTTCCACCCAGCTTGCGAATGTGCGACCGTCAGGGCGGTAGAGTCTCTGGGCATCCACCATCTTGTACTGGATGGAGTTCTTGAAAGCCTCGAACTCTTCGGTGGCCCTGTCGGCAGCTTCCTTGAGTGCCTTGAACTTGGCCACTTCATCGTCAGTCACTTCCTTTGCAGGGCCGGAGTGTCCGGTCTGGCCAGCCATCGCAGCGATGGTCTCCTTGTCCGCAGCGGTGAAGCCGAGCGATGCCGGTGCCTGCTTGAGCTGGATGCAGTCCCAGACACGGAAGCACTTGTCGAGCATCTTGCCCACGAACACCGGATTGAAGTCCACCACTTTCTCGAACCACTGGTGGCCACAGATGAGCACGGAGAAGTAGGCACGGCGGATGCCGGTGACATACATCTGCCACTGAACCTGTGCGTAGTAGCGGTCGGGAATCGGGTTCCACTTGCCTGCGTTCTGGCCAGTCTTGCACTCGATGATGACCGGCTTGCCGTCAGCATCAAAGGCTTGGGCATCGAGGGAACACTTGGCCCAGTCACGCTGGTACAAGCGACCTTGCGTACACTGGCGGAAGTCCGGATGCTGCTCCATAAACTTGTTCACGAGCAAGTCTTCGATGCGGTGGCCCCATTCCATAAAGCCGTCAGGGTCGGACTGGTCATCCTTGACGAGACCGAGCTTCTTGCCGTACACAGTCATAGGGCTGTTGTGGGAGTCGGGGAACATAATGCTTGCGGCTTCTGTTGCAGTGATTCCCTGCTTACGCCATTCAAGCCACTTGTCAGTTCCCTGTTCCGGAGCGTCCATAACTTCGTAGCGGAAATCGGCATCCGATGCAAGCACTGGGTCGCACGGGAACATCTTGCCAGCGTTGTCGGTACGGCCAAAGCAGTCAAGTTCCATCGTGAGGAGCTGACCGTTGAGGTCGGTGGCCTGCAACTGGATTTCCTTTTCAGCGTCGAGACCGCAGTGCGGTGTCTGGGGTACTTCGTCCTTGACCGGATTGGCCAGCGGATGAGGCTTAACATTGTCAGTGGTATGAGTCATACTCTGTTCCTTTTTGCTGTCGCCATCGACTACGATTTTGGTGGAGCCGCAGGACGGGCAGAAGCGGTAGGCCCCGTCCCCGTACACTGTCTCGGCGTTCACCTTGGCATCGCAGTTGAGGCAGTTGATTTGGTCTTTAGGCATCGGCCAGCTCCTGCTTCACGGACTTGTCGAGGCCCAGCTTGATGTCGCACAGTTCGACCATCGTGCTCGCCTTGCAGTTGGCGTAGCGGTGTTCAGTGCGGAACGGGGCGGTGCGGATGAGGCAGTCGTAGTCCTGCGTGTTCGGGTTGAAGACAGCACCGACGAGGAAGCCTACGGACTGGAGCTGGCCATTGTTGTAGAACACCTTGGGGCAGCACTCTTCGTTGAGAGGAGCGGCGTAATCGTATTCGCAAACGAAGCTGTCGTCCGAGCAGGTATTGACACGGAGCACACGGTACTTGGTGGAGTCACCGTCGAAGCTGAATCCCACGAGGAATCCAAATGCGAAGTTGGCCGGACGCAAGTCGTCATCGAGACTGGCCTTGTCCCACACTGCGACGAGGACGTGCTTGGTGACGAGTTCGGCATCGAGGCCGATGGGAGCACCGATGTCCTTGGAGAGTTTCTTGAAAGAGGTGTACTTCTTGAGAGCTTCAAACTGGAAGTTCATGGCTTATCCTTTTGTTGATTGTTGAGAGTTAATTTCACACCACTCGTCATAGACGAGCTTTACCTTTAGGAAGTTTTCTGGGTCGCCTCCCTTGTCAGGGTGGTTGGTCATCACCCACTTCTTCCAAGCGGCACGGATGTCGGACTGCATCGAGAGTCCGCCAAGCAGTTCACGAATCTTGTAATCTACGGACTGATTGTCGGCGAGGCACTTGCCCACATTGTCGAGGAACGACTGGTTGTCGCTGCACACACGGAGCAAGTCCTTGGCCAGCACGGTCTCGGTCTTGTCAGTGAATGTCGTTTCGAACCTGCCCCACGAGAAGTAGGTAAGGATGTTGTCCTGACCAGTGGCACACATACGCCTCCAGAACAGGAACATTGACAGCGGCTGCACTCGGTAGTGACGCTTGGCAAGTCCTATCATCATCGTGACGAACGGCACTGACTGGTTGGAGTCAAGGTCGAGGAACGCTTGGGACGGGACATCTGGCCACAGTGCACGGAGCTGGTTCACACGCTTGGTGTTGGCCACGGCCAGTTCTATCTTCTTCCACTCCGCCTTGTACTTGGTGAGGAGTTCAGGGTGTTCCTTGAAGATTCCCCTGCACTCCCACAGCAAGTCGTCGAGACGGTTGGAGGCACTGGCCCTATCCACGGGAAGCCTCGTACTCAAGTTCCTTGAGCTTGTCACGGTACTGCTCGATGTCGGCAAACATCTTCTTGAAGCGTCGGTCGATGGACTTTACATAGTCGTAAGTCTTGCCTGCCTTTCGGTTCTCGTACTTCTTGAGGATTTCTTCGCCAACGATAAGCTTGCCCTGTGCCCAGAGTATTCTGAACAAGGGTTCGCTCCGGTCGAACAGCGGAAACTGCTTCTTGATTCTGGAGCTGGTCATCGTGTTCAAGTGCTGGAACCCGAGCTGGGCCGGATGACCGTGGGCCATATAGCCCTCACGCACAGTGTCGGATGCCACTAGGTCACCGGCTTTCTTCTCCATAAGCATCAGTGCCTGCGAAAGCTGCTCGGTAGTATGGACATCCATCACACTCGGAATGGCAGTCACAGTCTGAACCTGGGAAGCTGCACTCTCCGATGGATTCGAAGTCGTCATTTGGATTACTCCTGTTAAGTGTTAAATGGTTTATGTTCATCGGGTCTCACCCTTTTATAATGTTGCAATTTGGGGCGGTATAAACTACACAACAGAAAAAAAAAGCATCGTAAAATAGCATCGTACGCCCTAAAATCTTCTCTCTATTTTTGGATGAAAAATTTTTAAAATTTTCGCCCGTGAAAAATATAGAAGATTCAAGGATGACGATACAATTTTCCAAGTACTTCCTACGCTTGCATACTCTGGAGTTGTGCGAGCATAGCTTTCTGTTCGTCAGGACTCATACGGGCAAACGCTTTCTTGATGTGGAGAGCGTTGTGGCTGTCGTCCCTGTCAGCAAGGAACTGCTTGAGGGAATCGCCGAGTGCGAGAGCCGCCTTTACCTTTGCGTGTTCCATACCCATGAGCCTTGCGACGCTGTTCACAGTCACACGGGGTTCGGAGAGGAGGGACTTGGCGGATGCCACGAGCTTGTCGATGAGGGCCTGCTTCTCGGATTCGTCCAAGTCGTTCTCGAACCACTGTGCTCGGTTGGGCGTGGCGACCGGACGGCGAGGTGCGAAGTCCGGATTCACAAGTCCCTGCTCCGGTTCCTTTGCAATCGGTTCCGGTTTGGGCTGTGCAGGTTCAGTACGGACTGGTGTTACCCGAAGTGGGGATTGGGGAAATGTTTGTTTCATCATAAGTAATACTCCTTGATACAGTAATGTAGTAATTTATGTAGCGAATCCACTACGCAAATTGCTACTATTCAGTATATGAAAAGACAAGACTATTACGATGCACTGAAAAAACAGCACGAGGACTTCCGAGCCACGCCCAGATGGCAGGTGTTCCGCAAGTATATGCTCGCCAGCCGCAACTGCACCTGCGAGTTCTGCGGCAAGCAATACAAGCGGACGGAGTTCCTCGATGTCCACCACAAGTACAGGACGAACTACGAGAACCTTGACGAGAGCCGCTTCATGCTGCTCTGCAAGACCTGCCACGTATTCCTGCACAAGAAGTCGGGGACTCCGCTGCTTGGCCAGTACACCGAACAAGTGGACTAACGCCAGAAGAACAGCATATAGAACACGAGCATCGTCCCCACTATCGCCCCGATGATTCCGCTGCACATACCTTGCCTCCGTGAGTGGGGTCATTGGGGTCAATGAGTATCTTGCCTTTCTTGTCCACTTCACGGGCGAGGCAGAACGACGCTTCGAGCTGCTGTGCCACCTTGACATCAGTGGAGAGCAGCACATCGCTATCGACCTTACCGCCGGTGCGGTTGAACTTCTGTGCGAGCTTACGGAGCCGATACAGACTGCCCTGCAAGCGGTCGTTCTTGAACTGCTCGGCGATGTCGTCAGGAAGATAGATTGCTACTACCATTGTCAGCCTCCATAGATTTGTACAGCAGCTTCTCGATGTACTTAACCTTGTCGCTCACGACACAGGCGAGGTCACCGTAAGTGCCATCGGTTTTCAGATAAGCGTACTGGATTCGGTCAATCAAGTCCAGCATTGCGTGAGATACTTCTTTAGGTACTTCCCGGGTCTTGTCATAATCGCACCAAGCCATTACCACTTCTCCCCTGCTGCCTTTGCAAGTTGCATAGCCTTGGACTTAACCTTGGCGGCAAACTTGCGGCAGCTCATAGTGTGAAGTCCCGTGGCCAGTCGTCCGCAATAGCAGAACATACTCGTTTCGCCGTCGCAGAGTTCGAGGGCACGGGGATGATACTTGTTATAGAGTTCAGACGGAAATTCCTTGGCCATTACTTCACCTCCGTAAGTTCGTCTTCGTGCATAAGAGCTTCAAGCTCGTCTGGAGTGTAACACTTGACAACCAGTCCCTTGTCCACGCAGGTCAAGAACAACTGCCAAGCAGCGTTGGATTCCTTGGGTTCGAGCAGCATCAAGTCCACAGCATCGAGCTGGTTCTTGAAGTCTGGGTAGTCGATGTACCCACGCCTGATGATATCAGCGAGAATCTTGAGGGCTTCCACGGTATAGGACTTGCCCTTGATGATGTCACGCTTGACATACTTGTTCAGACGGATGAGGGAGGACAGTGGATATTCGCTGCCGGTATAGGTGGAGCGTCCGGTGATGCGGTACTCCGCCCAAGAGTCAGTCCACTCCACGCTCTCGATGACCGGAGTCTTGAAGCTACCATCATTTTCGACAGTCCTGTACTCCACGCCTACCTGACAGTGGAAGAAGTCAAAGGACTCCACGAGTTCACGCAGCGTAGTCTTATAGTACTTGCAGAACTGGATTACCTTGCCGTGAACCTTGACAGTGATGGCGTTCCTTGTCTCGCACACCACTTCGCCTTGGAGACTCTTGGCGTTGTTCCGGATGCGACGGGAGTCGAACGACACTCCATCGGCAGGGTACACATCGTAGTCGTTGGGCACTCCGTCCATAAAGCATCCGCCTGCCACACGGAAGTTGTCGTTGTCCAGCATAAAGGCGATGTCCCAAGCTGGGATGCGGTTGGCCCTGCCGGTCACGAGGTCATTGAAGATTTGTTCAGTGTTCATAGCTATCGCTCCTTTGGAAACAGCGACTTGACATACTGCACCTTTTCAGCCACGAGAGGGTAGAGGTCGCCGTAAGTGTTATCTTTCTTGAGGTACACTGCGTCGATGGCATCGAGCAGTAGCAGGAACGCACGCCACTGTTCTTCGTTGGGCTGCTTGTTCCCGAACCTCGCGAGCATACTGGAGTGACCGACTTCGAAGCGGCGTTGTTCTTTCTGCGGCACCTCACGCCTGCCGTGGACATCGAGGTAGTCAGCACGGAACTCGACAATCGCCTTGTGGATTCCCTCAAGTGCGGCCACTGTCCTGTATGCGAGATTCTGTTGTTCGACTGTCATCATACGGAGTAGTCCTTTGGGTCGGCTGCCGGACAAGTGGGTACATCCACCGGCTTCTGTTCCACCTTGCCATGCTGTTCCTGCATAGCTTCGTTGAGGGAGCGGATGCGGTTCTGTTCAGTCTGTTCAACAACGCTTTCCATTTGGCGTTTGGCTTCGTCCTTGCCAGCGATACCGGCAATCATATCGAAGATGTCGTGGCCACTTACCATCTTGAGGTCGGCCTGCTTGAACTGTTCAATCTGTTCCGGAGTGAGGGTGGGCTTCACCTTTTCCCAGAGGATAGCGGCACTGAACATAAGTCCGTGGCCCTTGTAGATGGTGTCCTTGAGTGCACGGTTTACAATCTTGAACTTGGCCACGGCGTTGTCCTTGATGGCAGGCGGAAACGGGCTGTCGTTATAGACGCCGGACATAAACTTGTCGAAGCCAGCCTTGTTCATTTCCAGCCATTCGTAGAAGTTCTTGGCTTCGGTTTCAGTTGCGTTTTTATGTGCATTGATTTCAGACATGGTTTACTCCTTGTGGTTGATTGTTAATGCCTGACCACGCACCACTGTCACTGATGCGTGAGTTAGACACTACCCGTGGTCTGCAAACATATTGTCCCAGCAGGTCTTGCACACTCCGGTAATGAGTGCCTCCCTGTCGTCCGCCGAGAGCGTCGGGAGTGCGTCCTGAATGTGCTTGCCGCCCTCTTTCCACTCCATGAATCCCTTGACAGGTACATTCTTGACAGTGTATTCCTTTTTGCAGAGCGGACACTTGACGTTGACGTTGACGGTGAGTTGATTAGCCATGCTTTACCTCCAAGAGCTTGATGGCGTTCTTGTGAGCCTTGTACTTGGCAAGATGGAAGCTCGCAAGTTCACGATGGGTGCACGGACGTTCAGCATATTTCCAAATCGAGCACCGTGAACTGACGAACCTCCTGTTTACGACTCCGGTCAAGTCTGCATGTCCGAACGAGTCCGACCTGTTATTGCTATAGAAGTTGACTACGTTGTTATGTACCGCAGCGTTAGCTATATCACACAGCCTGTCCACTGAGTCGTCGATGCTTATGTACGGTTCCCCGTCTATCATGAGGTAACGCATTGGATTTCCCTTGGAGTCGTAGCATCCGATAGAAGTTCCCTCGGCAACGAAGTGTACGGTCTTTTCGAGTTTCTTACTGCTCATCCTTGTGCTCCTTTTCATTTCCAGTAATGTTGTGGAGCACGTCAACGAGAGTTGTGCGGTCAAGTTCTGCACGTTCTTTCGCATTGAGGAGCGGCATGATAGAAGTATGAATCTGGTTCATGGCAATATCAAGCAGTACATGTCTCGATAGTAAAAGTAGTTCTACAATCGCACTGTGGAACTTCATGATGCGGACTGAAACGGAATCTTCTGTATCAAGACGCTTAATTTCGTTCCAACATTCCTTGAAAGTGTTATCAGTTCTGCTCATGGAGCAGCGCATAGCTTCACTGACTGTGAATTTTTCGTTGTTATTCATCGGGAGTCTCCTGTTTTGTTTCGTTGAAGATGAATCGCACCGCTTCCTCCGCACGCCAGATGCAAGTGGAGAAGTCGGTCTGCTTAAAGTTAGAAATGCGCTTCTTCCAGTATGCCACGTAAGCGGCAGTCTCCGTGATGGCGTTGTCCACTTGGAGTCCGAGCCTCCCCATACAGAGGCAGGCCCCGATGTCGGCCACGAGTTCCTCGACTGCGTAATCGGACGAACCGAAAGTGTCTCCGGTCGGTCGCTTGCACCGGTCATCACGGCCAGTGCTGTGGATGAGTTCGTGGAACAGCGTCTTGTAGAACAGCTCCCTTTGAGGGAAGCTATCCACTCCGGGACACTGGACTGTATCTTTGGACGGGGAGTAGAAAGCTTCCGCACCGCCGCCTATCAACTGGATGCCCACCCTATCGGTGTACTCCTTGACGATTGCAAATGCAGCGTCATCTGTGAGCGGCAAGCCACCGTGCTCCCAGAGAGCGTTGTGCTTGGTCTCTACCCCCTCCGTCTGACTGCCAACACGGAAGACAGTGTAGCCACGGAGGAGGTAGTAGACATCGGTCACTTCGCCGGAGTCGTCTTTCTTCGCTACGTTCTTTGCGAAGTAAACCACTTGCCCGTGCTCCCCTTTCTTGACGTTGCCGCCAGCCTTTTTAATCTGGTTGAAAGTGGCATACTCGCCAGCGAAGTTCAGGAGCATACGGTTACGGAGTCCGTAGGGCCTGCCCCTGTCGTGGCTCACGATGCCGGTACTGTTCACGACCCACGGCTTCGTCCAAGGGATAACTCCCTTGTCGAGCTGGTCGAGGATTGCAGCAGTAATCTGCTGGTTTGCGTTACTCATTTTGCCTCCAGAACAAGCAGCAATGCAGCTTCACGGGTCGAATCCATGAGCTGCTTCACTGCCGTCCTCTTGTTGATGTTCTTAAACTTTCGGAGCCAGTGCGATGCCGACCCCGTGGTAAATTGACTCTCGCCCTCTGCAAGACGAGTGGCAAACTCACGGACGAGACCTGCTGGGAACTTCTCAAGGAAGTCATAGCCTGCCTCCGGTGCTGCCTTGTAAGTATTGTCGATGGGAACGAAACGTAACTGGCCGTCAGCGTTATACTTGTAACGGAGACCATACCAAACTGCGTTGGCTCCGTTCGTCAGTAGATAACTGGCTTGTTCAGCCTCGGTTCTGGAAACATCCAACGACAAAAAGGCTCGGGACAGTCCATCCCAAGCCTCATTAGTGCTGCATCTAGTACGGCACTTGATTATTCGTGCGAGTCTTTCATAGTCGAGCATGGTGCCCCGAACATACAGAACTTGCAGAGAGTTGTAATCAACGACTGGATGTTGTTAACTGTCAAGCCGTCAATCAGTTCTAGAGCTGCTTCACGAGCCGCTGACTGCTGGACTGGCTGGGAACGATGTGCTCCACCATTTCCGCAGCCATAGCGGTCATATACTGTCACGAGCACTTCTTTGATTTCGTCATCGTTCATGGTCGATACTCCTTTGCAGCGTTAAAACGCTGGCTTGAAAATGGTGAGAATAAGTTTGTCCCCGAAGATGTTGCCTCCGAGCATACGCTTGAAGCGTTTGGCTTCGGCAGTGACCACGAGCCGCTGGCACTCCATAACAGTCTCGACCCGCTGGCAAATGTTGAACACTGCCACTTCGTCAGTGTCGTGTTCGAGCCAGTGGACATTGAAACCGCTGTTGAAGTCGTCGGATGTCAGTAATGCAGGCGTGCCAAGTTGGTCGCCCAACACTGCGAACCCGACAGTGCGATTCGATTCGGGAGTAGGGAAGATGAAAGTAGCACCCTCACGAGTGCTTACCATCGTGTAAGTCTTTTGCATATTTGCTCCGTGTTAAGTGTTTTCTGTTGGGTTCTGCCAGTTTTGCCCACCATCACCACTTAGACTTCATTGCTGTAGATGTCTTCGCACGTGTTGACGTTCAACTCCTTGACAAGCTCATGGGCTTCGTTAGGGGTGAGCACTTCGTAAGAAAGATACCAAACAATTTCCGCTCCGTTTTCTTTGGCGAGCGTTTTCGGTGCAATTTTGCGGATGTTTTCAGCCGTGGCCGGAATGTCGAACTGCTCCCAAGTTTCACGGATGGAAGCGATAGAGGCTTCGACAGCGGCACGTTTGGCAATTCTTTCAGCGAGCTTGGCTTGGCGTTCAGCTTCACGCTTGGCCCGTTCTTCGGCCAAGTTAGGAGCCAAGCAGTCAAGAATCATAGAAACGAGCGTGAGCTTTTCGTTGTATTCCTGCTTGGAGTCAAGAGCCGCTTTCATCCCGTTTTCTTTTGCTTTCTTCACTTTGTCGCCGATGTAACCGCTTGAGGTGTGGCAAATGATAGCCAAGTTTTGATAAGAGAACGGGGCCGAGCGTTGATTTTTAGACTCAAAGTACTGCCCAAATGTCCCCTGCTCGGCTTCATCCAGCCAAGCGTTCAAGTTTTGGCGTGCAATTTGCCACTCCTCGACTTCGCCCAGCGTGCTGTTCCAAATGGCTTCTTCTTTGGGAAGCTGCGTATTCGGAGCTGCTGCGTTGATGGTTTCGTTTTCGGTGGTGGTGGTTTCGATGTTGTTGTTTTGTTGTTCCATAATAGAACGCTCCTATTTGATGTTGTTGTAAATAGGGTGATTTTACCCTATTATATACCACCCTCGAAGATGATATATAATAGGGCAAAACCGACAAAACCTAACAGAAAACACTAAAAGCCGTTTTGTCAATCTGCCATCAAGCTCGGGGCTTGAGTTGTTGTTGAGTCTGTCACCCTCAACCACATACACAAAGATAGAATAGTTTACGGCAAATAGTAAAACTTTTTGCAGTTTGTATAGTCCAATTTGGAATAATGCTAAATTGAGCACTAATTTAGTTACCTGCTTTAGTCCTGCTTTATTGGATGGTGGTTTATTTGCGTTTTAAGGGGCTTTTCAGCCCGTTTTTAGTTTGGCTAGGGTTTTATATAGGGTCGTTTCAATTAGGGGCTAGGCACAAAATATCCCCAAACTATTCACAAACTATCAACACTAAACAATTTTCTCAATTTGTCAAGGGTTAAATGATGTTAAATTTTGTTTACATAAATTTTGGCGGCTTCAGTAGATGATATTATAAAAGCATCCACAATATAGTTTATATGATGTCAATTTATGGCAATATGTTATATATTATATATTATGTCAATATATGGCAATATGTTATATATTACACAATATGTCAATATATGACAGCGACGATATATAAAGTAATATGTACAAATTAAGGTATATGTCACAAATTGGCACAATAATAATCGATATATGTCACAATTTGACACAATAATAATTGAAGTTTGACTTTATTACTTCCATCCCAGTTGTCAACAATATACACAAGTTATCCACTGCTTGGAGCCACTGAACACGCAGTGCACATGTTATCGACAAGTTATCGACGATGTAAACTTGCGTAAGTGGATAACTTTGGTTTGTAAACTTCCGTAAACGCAACACTCCGCACCAGTTCCGAACTTGGGCAAGTGGGGAGAGGGGGTTTCAAAACTGCGATGATGAGGAAACGGGTTTCAGACTTTCATTCATACCCACAAATATTTGAGGTCAGGTGTACGCTTCGGACAAAAATTTGTTATATTGTTCACTGACCACCTACCTGATTGGCCTACTCCCTAATGGGCCAGTCAAGATATTCAACTAGGAGCAGCAACATGGCTGATATTTCTTTTACCGAAATGGGTCAGGCCCTCGACGCAGCCACCCAGTCTCGTGAACCTCAAGCAAGCGTCAGTTCCGTGAACCAAGAACCCGCTCCCGCCGTGTCAAGTGGTGACGGTAGCACCGGTCACGAGGGGAACGCCACACCTCCGTCTGGTGGGGCAGCATCCCAACCGCCCAAGACAGACAACTCCCCGTCTGGTGTGGCAGATAGTGGAAAGACCGGCAGCCCGTCCGGTCAGACCGATAAGGGGAAGCCATCCGGCGAAGCCGATGACAAGGCCGCTGCCGAGCGTCGCAGACAGAACCACTGGTACGCATCCCAGCGTATTGCGGCGAAGGAAGCCAAACGCAGGCGTTTCGAGCAGGAGCGTGAACGGCTCGTGCGTGAACAGGAAGCCTATGCCGACGAAAAGAGCGACAAGCACAATCCGACACTTGCCCAAGTGAAGCAAGACCAGATTCGTGAACTTGACATCGCCCGTATGCAGGAAGCGCAGGAAGAATGGGAGCGTGAAGCCCGTGAACTGTTCTCGCCGGAAGATGCGGAAACCTTTATCGAAGACAGCAAGAACCTTGCTGACTGGCTCAACAGCAAAGAACCTGAACTTACGGCATATCTCGATAAACCCTACGGCAAGCACTTGCTCAAGGGGTGGATGGACAAGATTGCCAAGAACAAGGAAGCTGCGGCCCAGTGGCAGACCCTTACTGCTTTCCAGAAAAACCAAATCATCGACAACTATTACAGGCAGCTTGAACAGTTCGGCAACGACTATGCCGCTGGCAAGATTGACGAGCAGGGTAACCCTATCCAGCAGAACCAGTCCCAACAGCAGACGCAGCCCCAACAGCAGACTCCTCCGGCCCAGCAACCGCAGCAACAGACGCAGCAACCGCAGGGCAGCCCGAATCCGCCTCCGAACATTCCGGTTCCCAATAGCGGTCGTGACTCCAAAACTATCCCACCCAGCAACAATTTCGGTCTGATGTTGCAGGACGCCATGAACAAGCGTAACCTCCCGGCAAACCGTAGCTGGTAACAAGGAACTGACAAATGAGTGAATTAGTAAACGCTACCCTCATGGCCAACTTGAGCGTAGAATTTAATGTTGGTGCCGACATCCTTTCCAAAGGCAACCGCACCATCGCCGACAAGCTCGGTGCCGCCAATATGACCGGCGACACTGTGAATGTCACGATTATGGACTCCGGCAAGGTCATCAAGAAATCCCTCGACCTCGGACCGCTCCGTGGCACCCTCGGTGTCAAGCGTGGTTCCGTGCCTCTCCGTGTCTCCCCGATTGGCACTGCCGCCGAATGTTCAGAGGGCGAACTTACCCTTGCAATCGAAAAGCCGAAAGTGATGGGCAAGCGTGTCGCAAACCTCCAAGACGAAGTGAACAAGGGTGCCTACCGTGGCATCCTCGGCTCCTGCCAGCCGTATGTCGCAAATCCAGGCAGCAACCCGACTGGCGACGCTATCGACCGTGCTTTCCGCCGTGCCTGCTTCGATGCAGAAGCCCACACGCAGACCTCCAAGCTCTCCGGCAACATCTTCGGTATGGCACATCCGCAGACTTGGAACCGTGTCGTCCCGTCCCTCCACGCAAACTTCGGTAACGGCCCGAAAGCCAACGACCTCTACAAGAACGAACTTGGCGACTTCATGGGCTACCGCTTCACCAAGGGCGTAGATACGCTCCGCTTCGAAGCACCGGACGTGGCACAGATTACCGAACTCCAGAGCGGCATCACCGTCAACAACGAAGGTATGCTCTCCACCAGCATCGCTACCATCGACGGCAACACAGGTACGGAAGACGGTGAAATCTACCCGATTCCGATGCTCCTCACCGATGCCACCACGGCAGCGGACGGCACGAAGCATAAAGTCCAGTGCGTTGACGCTCTCGGCAAGCCGACCGGTATCGCGAAGTGCGTCTATTTCAAGTGGGTCGTGGACACTTGGCAGGTCGTTCCGGGTCAGGGTTGGGTTCCTTCCACCGGCCACTGGGACTTGGCACAGCCGCTGTTCCTCAAGGGCCCTCGCAAGAACGCCCACTCCGTCGCCTACGAAGAGTTCCTCGCCGGTCTCACTCCGGGCCTCGACAGCCACGGATTCATCGACCCTGCTTACGACTGGTACGCCAAGAACGACTGGAACAAGGCTACGGGCATCACGACCGAACTCAACTTCACGGTCAGCAACTTCCTCGTACCTCTGACCGAGTACCTCGCTCCTATGGTCATGTTCCACGAAGACGACTTCCTTGTCGGTATCAAGGGTCTCGAAAAGATGGGCGGCAATGTGGATTCGTTCACTGTGCCGACCGAGTTCCGTGACAAGGGCATCATCCCGTGGCGTGGCACCTACTGGACTGACCCGTACACCAGCCTCTCGCTGTTCCGTGTGGACGGCTTGATGGGCTTCGGCATGTATCAGGGCGTGTCCGGCGCATCCATCTACATCCCGAACATCTAACGGGAAACAGAGCATCACCCTAGAGGTGGTCAAACGGGGCAGCCCCGTGAGCGAGAAGCTGCGGGGTTGCCCTCTTTCTTTTAAAGCGAGGAACTATGGCCAAGTCCACTACTCTAAGTTTCCGTGGCGGTTCCGTGACTCCGGGCCAAGGTATCAACGAGGGCGACATCAATCCGCTCGTTATTAACCGGAAGCTCCAAGACGGGACTCCCCAGCAGCAGACCTATGACCCACTGCTTGCAAATCAGCATTTCAACTTTGGGAGAGTGAAGTTCAGAAAGAACGGCACGGTTGTTGGAAGCTACGACCCGTTCGACAATGACAAGAATATCGAGTTGCCTGACGCAGACCCAATTCCAGATTACAAAGGTATAGTTACCATAGCAATTGACGGTGCATGTATAGACCAGCCAGACCCTATAACTGGAGTTGCGAGCAAGATAGTCAGCGACACATTTGCCGATGCCGAAGTTTTCCCGTCGGGCGATAACCGGATAACGAGCATCACTTACGAAGAGGTGACCGGAAAGCCGTCCGATTCGAAGCCGGAGTTCCACATCGACAACCAAGGCCATCTGTACTACACTTTTGCCGAGGAAAATCAGGAACGGCTTGTATTCGACATGATTGTACATTTTCATACGATGCAGGGGTTCGGCTACATAGCTGACGGTGATGTCGAGTTTGCGGCTAATTCTGCAATAGTGCCGCAACCTGTGATGGCAATCAACCAGCGCATCCCTGTTCAGAAGACTATCGACGGCGTTGGTGGAAAGATTCTCGATACCGGCATAATCCTTGTAGTTCCGAAGTCTAGCACCCTCGGTTCCGGTTACCATATTTTGTTGAGAGCCGAATACTGGTATAGAAGTAGCCATTAGAAATTATAACAACAAGGAGACAAATTACTATGCCCAACATCAATGTAGTCAAGCAACAACCCATTTACGGCGTGCAGTACATGGACGGAGAGCCACGCAAAGGCAGTTTCAATGGCGTCACTTCCGGCGGCGTTTACAACGCCATCAACGGCGCTGGAGGAGCGAAGGAAATCGTCTATTTCGACGTTGACCCGAGCGACCCTCCGTCCGGCATCTATGACTCTATCACGGTGACGCTTTCCAACGACAAGGAACCCGTAATCCGCATCGACGACGCCGTGTATTTCTACACAGCTACCGGAACAGACAAGTACGTGTTCATCGGCGGCTACAAGAAGGAAGCGGTCGGCTATACCGAAATCGAGGTGTCCGACGACGACAGCGTGACATCGAAGCCTGTCGATGACAAGGTGTTCAACATGTACCTGCTCTACAAGACAGACCCCGCATCTCCGGGTGACCCTCCGGGCGACGAGGACTACTGGGTCTGTGACGCGAACAAACACGTAATCACCAAGGACGAACTCTTGGCGGCACACGCGGATTGCAGGTACTTCATCCTCAACAACGATGTCGAACCCGACTCGAACAGCAGAAAGTATTTCGCTTCTGTTACTGACATTACGGACATCTCAGTTCGACTCAAATTCTACATGATGGAAGAATCTGCTGTAAGTGCCGCCGATTTCTTCCAAAAGATTGTTACATGCGATTCCGAAGGGCGACTGTATGTACTGAGTAGCTACAGTGCAAATTTGATTGGAATGAATCAGGCCAGTCTCGGATATGTAGCATTGCCTACGGGCGGCCTAGAAGAAGAACCCGCATGGGCTAAAGTGTGCGAACTTGACCTAGGAACTCCGAACGGATATAATACCTGCGGACTCGCACTGTTGTTTACTTCGGACCGAAATAATCAAGATGGCGGAGCTGTCGAGTCCGGGCTTTTCGTAGTGGATATAAGTTCGTACCCGACTAGCCCTGCCAACAGTTGCAATGCTTCTTGGATGACATATACTCAGGACGACGACAAATATTCAAAGATACTCGGCATAAAACTTATCGGCAAATACGGTGTACCGAGTAACCCCCACTTGCGTCCATATCCACTATACAAGATAGAAGTATGGGTCAAATACTACGGCAACAACCATATTCTTGTCAATGCTTTACAGAACACGCGATACGATTATATTGACGGAGTGTTCCAAGGAATCTGGCACTTCCCTGAAAACCATATTGCCACTCTCCAGTTGACGGAGCCTTCATACTCCGACACAGAAGAATATATTTACAAGAATTTCTTCTATCCTGCGGAGTCGCCGAGCGTGACAGACCTCAAGTCATTCATGATTACTCCTCGCAGTGACTGGCTGGCTTTCGACGGGACTAATAACCTCGTGTTCGGGTCAGTATTCTCCACAGCATCCGAAGAATTTGCCGGTGACAAGATTCGCATGATTATTAGAGACGGCGAAACTAAATACTGCATCGAAGGCGCGAAACTCGGAGTGTATAAACTTGTCGGAACGATAAATGTGAAATGGACAGGAACGCCTGTCAACAGGATAGGGAGTATTTACGGATACGAAATCGACTTCTCGAAAAATTTCGACATCAAGAGACTCGGTACGCTGCCAGCCTTGGTAAAGATTACCTCCAGTGCACAGGACTTTTATAAACTGTCAATACCTATGCCTGCATCTGTAATAGACGCACCTATCGGTGTACAAATTTCAATGTCTTTCCAAATCCAATACTTGGGAAACGTGGAGGATTAATATGAACAAGAAATACGAATTAGCGGTCAATCTCCAGCAAGATTTCACAACCGAAGAACAGGCACGGGGGAGAGCCAATATCGGGGCTGTATCCGCTGCCGACGTGGAACTCGCTATCCTATCCTATGCCAGTCTTGCACCAAGGACGCTCCGCTTTGTCTTCTCCAAGAATGACTATGACCCTACCGTAGCTGGCGTGGGTTCCGGTGGCTCATGGAAGAAAGTGAGCGCCAAGTTCCACAACGTGTGGGACTGGACAGGGAGCGGTACTAACTTTTATGTAGTATTTGCGCAGGCTTTTGTCTCTAGCGACAACCTTGTGTCAGTTATCGCGGCAGGCGATACATCTACGGTTACGAAAATTGATTATATATTCCAAGGATGTACATCCCTTACAAGCATTTGCTTGTTCGACACGTCCGCAGTCACGTCCATGCAGGGTGCGTTTGTTGGCTGTACATCCTTGACGAGCATACCACTGTTTGACACGTCCGCAGCCGATGATATAAACTACGCGTTCAAAGATTGCACTAAAGTGAAAGGTGGCGCACTTGCATTGTATCAACAAGCATCCACACAATCAACTCCTCCTTACCACGATGACGCGTTCATGAACTGTGGCAAGGACACTGTAACGGGTGCAGCGGAACTTGCCCAGATTCCGGCATCCTGGGGCGGCACTGCACCATAACAGAAGGCTTGACGTTTTATGCAAACCAACGAGCACTCCAAATGGCGAGATTTTCTTCGCCCCTTGGTCGAGGCGGCGGTGACTGCCCTAGCGGTTTACGCCGCTGGAGCGCAGCACGTCTCGTCTTCCGCGTTCGACTCCCGAATCTCCATCGTCGAGACGAAGGTGGAGGGAATCAGCGAGCTACGCAAAGACGTGAACGACTTATCAAAGAACGTACACGAATTGATTGGCGAAATAAGGGCCGAGCGGAGGTTCAAGTGACGCTGTGGCCGATGCTCGTTTTCGCTGTAATTGGCGTGATTATCGTGGAGTTTACCGATGGGTAGCTTTTCGTACATATTCCGTGGAGAGGCCGCTTCGAAGAAGAACAGCAGGCGGATTGTCACCGTGAGGGGGCGTCCAGTGCCTATCCCTTCCAAGAAGTACGTCGCATGGGAAAAGTACGCGAGACAGGTAATACTGTCATCGGGACGGCCAGGAACGCCGTTCCAGGCGGCTACCCTCACGATACGCATCTACCACGGCGACATGGTGCGACGCGACACGAACAATTCCACGCAGGGCATACAGGACGTGCTTGTCGAAATGGGCGTAATCGCAGACGACAACTGGATGGTGATAGGCTCGCCTAGAGTGGATCATTTCATCGACGTTTCCGACCCCCGCATGGAGGTTGACGTTACCGGGACTGAACCCGTTGACTACAGGACGCTGTTCAAGGAAGCCCGAAAGTTGACAAGGAAAAATCAATAGACTATATTTCTCCGTAGAAACGACTAGTCCTCGTTTCAGTGTTGGGAACCCCGGATTTTTCCGGGGTTCTTTTTGGAAAAAGATGTGTGCCTTTCGTGTGCCACCACGTCCGAAAGCGGGGTTTTAGCTCAATCGGTTAGAGCGTCGGACTCATAACCCGTTGGTTCCCGGTTCAAGTCCGGGAGGCCCCATTTATAGCCGCTTCGTTCTCGAGGCGGCTTTTTTGCTGGGTTTTTGACCGTTCAATCGTATTGTTGCTAAAATTCATCAGTTATCATTTACTATCATTTAATATCATGTAACATGTGCTTTATGTGTGCCAAATGTGTGCCTTTTTTACGGAGTCTCTATGAAGAATTATTCAATAAGCCAGCGGAAGAAGTCGCGCGGAAACATGACGTGGTACGGACGTACTTTCGATAACGGCGTGCTTGTATCGGAGGTGTCGCTCAAGACTAAAAGGAAATCCGATGCTATCGCGTGGCTCGACGCGATGAACGCTTCGAGGTTCATGCCGGAGAACATGTTCCGCCTTCCCGGTACGGAAAAGGACATGGCCGTAAAGGACGCCGTGCGTTCGTTCATGGACTCGGTGTCGGCTTCCAACGGGCCGGACTCGAACACCTACAGGGCGTACTCGTACAGGATAGCCCACTGGGCCCGTTTCTGCGAACGGAACGGGGTCTCAACGCTCGTTTCTTTCACTAGGGATATTGCGACAAGGTACGTCTCCGAAACGGCCTACACGCACGCCCCGAAGACAATGAGGGAGATGGTGAGGCTGTTGAGGCAGTTCTTCTCGTGGTGCGCCGAGACCTATTCCATCGAAGGCTACGACCCGATGAAGACGGTGAAGCCTCCGAAGCTGGAGAAAAGGGAGAAGGCGTTCTGGACTCCGGCACAGATAGACGCCATTCTAGACAACGCCCCCACGCCGGAGTTCCGCCTGTTCTGGTCTCTCATGGCGTTCGCCGGACTCCGGCATGCCGAGGCGTGCCGCTTCGGCAAATCTTCATTACGTGGTGACGAGATAAGGGTTGTAGGAAAAGGAAACAAGGAAGCCTTCATCCCGATAGGACGAAGGCTCAAGGAGGAGATTGCAAAAGTTGATATTGAAGACGGCATGTTCTACACGCAGAGATTCAGGAAGCCCGAACGCTGCATGGCAACTTTGAAGAGTGCCGTAGCGGATGCAGGTCTTCCGAACGGTGATGCGACCAACCACAAGTTCCGCCACAGCTTCATCTCTAACCTTCTCCGAAGCGGCGTGACCGTTCCCGCGGCTGCGCGTCTAGCCCGTCACGAGGACCCGAAGGTGACAATGGAGACGTACTCTCATCTTCTACAGGAGGACTTGCAGGAGTCGATAGACGTTCTTTGAGCTGCTTGACTTCGATCATGAGTTCCCTCTTGTCCGCGAGGATCTTCTTCCTGTCGTTGACGAGTTCCCTAACGGCGTCCATCACCACGGGCTCTTCGAGTAGGGCGACGGAGTATCCGTAGAAGTTGATCACCTTTGAGTGCAGTTCTTCGTACAGCATCATTCTTCCCACGTAATAACAAAGTAATTCTTTCCCGGCTCCGCACCCCATTCGGGCTTGCCCGTGCCGATGCTGATGCGAGGATTCTTGAACGTGAGCCTTCGTTCGGTGTCGCCAGCTTTCGGGTAGCCGAGGGTAAAAACGAGGCAGTCGTACTGTTGGAAACCTTCGTAAACTGTTGACAGGTTTATCTTGAGTGCTATATGCCGTAGCCTCTTTTTCCAATACGGCTTGATTTCCCGATATTCTTCTTTCTTCTCGCCCGATTTGATCATGTCAAACCATTTCTTTTTTAACGGTAATGTCAAAGTTTTCATTTTGCCTCCTTTACTTGCAATGTTTCAACCGTCAAAATATCGTCCTTATTTCTGATGCAGTATGTCACTTCGAGACACTTGTCTTTTCCATCGGCGACATCTAGTCCGATAACAAGGTTTTTGTTTTCCAGTAGTTTACGTACAAGTTTTTCTTGCGATTTTTCATATTTGATAATCACTTCGTCTCCTTCTCCAATTTGTTAATATTTTTTACCAAATCGTCAACCAAGAGGTTCATTTCAGCTGGCGTATGGCACCCATACTTTAGACCGAAGTATAGCCACTCCCTGTACTGGAGTGCTTCATTCTTGTATATGTCCTCAAGTCTTCTATAATGTCCTTGAAAGAATTGATACGAGTCAGCCCTCCGCCTATCTTCCTCCTCTTCACGTTCTTTCTTTTTCATGGAATAGAACATGATTACGATAAGTAGTATCGCCATTGCATTTATAGTGATTCCCAGTATATGACAAATATTCATCACTTCGCCTCCTTGTCAATGTATCTCGTCACAATATCTTCGTGAGAGAGTTGCAGGTTGTCCCACAAGGCTCTGCACTCAATCTCGTTTGCCTGCGTGACGGGCAAATGCTGCAACACCTTGCATATTCGCTCAATGTATAATCCCATACGCTCTTTGCGTTTCATTTCGCCTCCGTTCGGTTAAAGTCTAACCACGCACCGCCGAAACGATGCGGGTGTTAGGCTCTAGCCGTTGTCGATTAAGTCCTTGATTCGCTCGCCGAGCACATCAACGTACTCCTGCATCGCCTTTGCCTGCTTGCGCCACAAGTCCTTGTGGTGGGCACTCACGGCTTGCGGGTCAGCATCGATAGCCTTGTTGAGCTTGTCGAGAGCGTAGGCCACTTCACGGCGTTCGTAGGAGAGTTCGCAGACCACGGATGTAGTCGGGCGTAGACGAGGCTTGGCTTGTTCGGGTCGTACCGCTTCCATTTGTTCGTTATTTACGTTTGTTTCTTCATTCATTTTGTTTTCCTTTGCCCTATTGGGCGGTTTAGGTGTTAGTATGAATTTTGTTTTTATTGACGTTGCTAGAAGGCTGTGATTTCGTAATCGGTGTAGCACCAGTTTTGCGGCGGACGCTTGAGCGATTCGTACTCCTCTAGCGGTATCTCGCACGTCATTACTGGCAAGTGCGTTGCGTTCGGGTGTAGTGGGTAGTGCTTCTCGTTGCTCATGCTGCCTGCTTCTCCTTTTTTGCGTTGTCTGTAGTCCCTGTTCCACTTGGATTTCTTCGCCTTGTAGACTGGGTCGTCCTTGTGTCGTTGGCGATAATCTCGGTTGTGCTTCTTTACGGCTTCGGGATGATCCTTTTTCTATGCACGGGAAAGTGCTATGAAGTGCTGCGGGTCTTCGTCATAGTGCTCCTTGAAGATGCGCTTCTGTGCTGCCTTTTGGTTTCGTACACGGGCGTCAGCGATAAGGCACGTGACGACCGTGCCGTGCATGGCGTTTCGTTCAGCTATTAGCGTTTCCCAGTCCTGCATTACTTTATCTCCTTCGCGATTCGGTCGCACGCTCTCTTGCAGAGCTTCAGTAGTTCCTTCGTTTCCTTCGGGTAGTTCGTCAAGTTCTTGTCATACGGCACTACGCCGTGCTGGAACACGTTGTAGATGCACTCCGCGAGAAATTCCGCGCTGTTGTTGCGGTGGCATTCGTGGCACGGTCTGCACAGCGGGTGTCCGCATCCGTATGTGCCCGTAAAGTAATCGAACTCGAACAGCACGAAGTCGCCTTCGGCGCACAAATTCACATCGACATTAACGCCCGATAGCTTTCCCTCGCGGAATCGGAAAACGTTCTCGACATACACGCCGCAATCGTTCTGTACGCCCTGCTTTCCGTTAAGTAGCCAAGTCGGGTGCTCCGCATCGTCGAGCATCGGGAGTAGTGAGAGCTGGTCGCTCATTTGTTTAGTCCTTCAAAAAAGTGAAAGTTGTCCGATGTCTTGTTTCTTTCCCAGGATGAAATCGCAGATAAAATTACGTGCGTAATCGGGCGAAATCATACTGCGTTCTTCGCTGCACAAGCCTGCTTTTTTTCCTGGCTTGCAATTATTTACTATCTTTTGAACTTTGTCATATTGGAAAGTAAATCCTTTTGTCGGCTCTGCATTTATAAACCAATATGCGGTTGCTTTTTTGAAAAAATCACCACGAAGCAAACGATTTTTATCTATAATTGTCGGCTTTATGAAATTTCTTTGAAGATACCCTAAGCCGTTTAAATCCCAAGGATTTTCTATAACAAGGCTCAATTCCAACTTTGTTACAATCGCGACAAGTTGCCAAAGAAGTTTGTAAAAGCGGTTTCTTTGGTCGTTGCGTTCGATAATATATTTGTACCTTTCAAATGTTTTTCCGTTGAACTTTGTGTCAAAGCCAAAAGAAGTATCTTCAAAATACATCGTGTTGTTATCGCAGAAGTAAATGCACGGAAAAAAAGCAAGAATCAAGTCGTCCTTTGTTACATTGTCAAACACGCTTTGCCCCCCCACATACGCTTTTTCTATTTGGTCAAACAAATCTATTACGTAGTCGGTCTGCCCGAAATTATTTTGAATATCTATATCGACAGCCGGAATACCTAATTTTATAAACTCATTTTTAAATGTCCCTGACTGTTCAAAGAAACAGAACACTTTTCCTTTAATTTCCATTGGCAAACCTCCAATAATATCCACCAGCACTTTTTCTTATTTTTAAGCAAACGTTTGAAATATTTTTTCTTGAAATTCCCGTTATTGATTCAGCTTGCAAAGCAGATTCAAAAGTTTTCAATATTGAAGATGTTTTTAGATCGATCATAACGATTTTTTTAAATTTCTTTTTTCTGCAACGTTCTACACCAGTTCCGTAATTTGCGTTGTATTTTTGGTTACACCACTCAAGATTTTCAACATTATTATTTTGTTTGTTTTCATCTTTGTGATTTACCTCATTAAATTTTTTTGGATTTTCAATAAATGTTTCAGCAACAATTCTGTGAACAGATAAAGATTTGTGTTTTCCATTTTTGCATAAAACAACAATGCAATACCCACTACCATTTATGCTATTTGACAATATTCTTTCAGGAATTATTCTTTTCCCACAAGTATTTGCTCTTATTATCCTAGATAAACTTTTAATTCTACCTAAATTAGAGACTTCGTATAAGCCTTCATAATTTTTTATTGGTTTCCATATTTCAGTTCCGCTCTGTTCGAAAAAGCAATGTACCTTGCCCTTGATTTCCATTTTCGTTTCTCCGTTGTTCAAAACTTTGTCCGTCTTTATCGCTGGAACGGACAAACCAGTTTCGCACGGCTTGTGTAATACCCTTTTAGGCGATTCGTCCGGCGCGGGATATTTGTTCGCCGTGTGAATCTGTGCCGTGCAAACTTGCTCCCTCCGGCGGCGGTACGGTATGTTTACGGACCGATGAACAAGTTTGTGTGATTAGTGTTGTTCATGTGTCTGCCGCCATCGGGATAATCTCTTATGCGTTGTACTTCTCCGCTTCCTCGCGTGTACGGAAGAAGTGGAACCCGCTTGCACACTCGACGTTGTACATGAGGTTGAAATCCTCGATTTCGATGTCCTGCATGAGACGATATTCGAACTTATTGTCGTATGAGCTATGCAATACTTCGTTCTGTCCGCCCATGTCGATGATGAGCGCCTTGTTCGTCCGGCACTTGCTTCCGTTGATGCAGAACACGATTGCCCCCGCAGGAATCGTGGCGGTAATAACTATACCCTCTTCCGTTTTCTTGTATCCGGTAATAGGCTCTTTGAGAATTTGCCCGAGACGGAGCTTTTCTTTTTCTTCGAGGTTTGCGCGTTCGAGGTTTGCGCCTTCGAGGCTTGCGCGTTCGAGATTTGCGCGTTCGAGAATTGCGCATTCGAGGTTTGCGCGTACGAGGTTTGCGCGTTCGAGGTTTGCGCCGTAGAGGTTTGCGCCGTAGAGGTTTGCGCCGTAGAGGTTTGCGCCTTCGAGATATGCGCCGTAGAGGTTTGCGCCGTAGAGGTTTGCGCCTTCGAGGTTTGCGCCGTAGAGGTTTGCGCCGTAGAGGTTTGCGCCGTAGAGGTTTGCGCGTACGAGGTTTGCGCGTTCGAGGCTTGCGCGTTCGAGGCTTGCGCCGTAGAGGTTTGCTCCTTCGAGATATGCGCCGTATAGATTTGCGCGTTCGAGGTTTGCGCGCATGTTCTCCCATCCATCGCAGTCTTTTTTTAGCCAGTGATGATGTTTTTCGATAATATTCTTGAGTTCTTCTTTGGTATATTGCATACAAATTTCTCCGTTTAAATTTAGAGGCTCCTGCGGGACTCGAACCCGCGACCTCCGCTATCTTGTGGTCTTGCTAGCATTACCAATCGCTCTAGCAGCGCTCTATCCACTGAGCTAAGGAGCCGTGTTCGACCGTGCGGAGATAAAACAACAGAGAATCGCCCATCCAAAGAGGTTTCTCCTTTTCGGATAGATGTTCGGCTCCGCCGGTCGCTTGGCCCAATCGTTAGTTCATGGGCCAATTCCGTGAGCCGTGTACGCATTGACAAGATGTAGTCCGACTGCCGTTTAGCGTACACGGCTTCATATCGTTACTTCTTCGGCGGTTTCTTTCCGCCAGTCTTCTTGCCACCACAGGCCATAGGGCGCCTCCTTGTCGATTGTTCAACTTGTCTGTGAAAAAAGTGCGGTTCCGTTCTAACTTTGTATGGGCTTTCCAGTCACCGCAAACCACGTTCCACCTCTTGCGCGTTTAGGAATTTCTAGAACGGAAGGTCGTCCGCGGATTCCGCCGTCTCGTTCGTGGGCCACTGCTTCGGGGCCGTGCCCTGCGGATTCTGCGTTGCCACCCTCTGCGTACCGTATGCCGGGGCCGCGTTTGCCGGCTTGTGGTATCTGCCGGTGCGGAGAACGGCGTCGTAGCGCTGGCTGATGCTCCTTGCCATGTCGTCGCTCGCGGAACGGAGCCCGCGGTTCGCGAAACTTCCAGGCTTGTTTACGAACTTCACCTTCTCGGTAGTCTGCCCGTTGTACTCGCTCATTTCCGTGGAAACCTCGCATTCGAGACCCGCCATGGTGTCGGGATAATTCAGGTCGATGAGGGTCTGCCCGGTAAAACCGAGTTCGCGCAAGGTCTGTACGGTCTTTTCCGCCGTCTTTTCCGAGAGCCACATGTCGGCGATGAACTTCTTCTGCACCTCCTCGTCGGTGTCGAGGTTGCGCGATGTCATCACCATGACCCTCACGCTCGGTGTGTGGCGTTCCTTCGATTCCGCGAGACTCGTGCTCACGATCGTAGCTGCGTAGTTAGCCATTTGAGGTCTCCTTCTTTTCTTCTGTATTTACGTTGATGTTCTGCTTGACGCGGTAGCTGTTGACCTTCTGCGCGAGCTGCTGCGTTGTCCACTTGCCCGATTCGAGCCACTTGGTAGCCTTCTGAGCGATGTCGGGTCTCATGTTCTTCACGTAGCCCATGAACTCCGCCTTGAGCGCTTCCGTGTCCTGCGGCTGTCCCTGCGTTATCGCCTCCATGATTGCCGTCATGTCGAGCGGCATCACTTCCGGGAGACCGTAGCGGTTCTTCGCGTCCCATGCCGCGCTGTGGGTCGTCTGCACGATGCGACCGTCACCGCCGTAAGCCTTCGAGCGCATTCCGTCCTTGCGGGTGTACATGTCGAACTGGGCGAAGAAAACGCAGTCGCACCACTCGCGGAAGATGCCGGAAATCTTGGCGTTCAGCTTGGACTCGAAATGGTCGTAGTTGTCGCCCACGGGATTGTTCACGGTCTTGATCTGAGAATGGCAGAGGAGGAGGATGTTCATCCCGTCCGAGTTCAGTCTGTCGAGTCGCATGAGGAGCTGTCTAGCTTCCTGCTGTGCGACGACGTAGCCCTTGCCGTAACCGAAGTCCTCGATGTTCTTGTGCCCGTTCTTTGAGCACACGTAGGAATAGAGCATGGGTTCCACCCAGTCGAGCGTGTCGATTACGATAGTCTTGAAGTCGCCCTTGTTCGCGGCGAGTTCGTCGAGGAACTGGAGGATTTCTCCCCAGTTCTCCGGTGTGAAGCTCGGGATGTCCGCGAACTGGGGGCCTACAAGGCCGGATTCGCCGCACACGAAGACGGGGTTTGGCATGGACGCGCCTGCGGTTGACTTGCCTACGCCTTCCACGCCAATCATCATGATTCGCGGTGCGCGGGGGGCCTGCTTCTTTGTGATTTTTTCGAGTAAAGACATTTTTTATTTCTCCGTTTGTGTTGGTTTCTTTGCAATTTCGATTATCTGCATTAATGGTTCTTCTATTCTAGTTCGAGAAAAACGATTTCATTTTTGTCCTGCAACTTAAAGATTACGCTCCCAAATGCAGGGCTTTTTTCGTTTCTTCCGAGTCCACTTTCAAACTTGATTCTGCCATTAAACAAATACAATCTTATACCCCCCCCATTACTTTAATTTGTTCGCAAAAACGTTTTGTTGTAAGGAACTCGATAGGGCAGAGGAAGAAAATATCGTTTTTCACTTGCATAAACGTGTTTACTGCTTTTTCAAGAAAAAGGTGCTTGTGTGTAAAAGGAGGGTTTACCCATATCCTCTTAAATTGAGTCCAATCTCTAAAAAGACCGTCACTTTCGATAGTGTCAAAATTCTTGATTCCTAAATCTTTGGCTTTTTCAGAGGTTGTCGCTGGGTCGTAATCAAATGAACCGAATCTCGAAACAATGCTTTTCGGTGTATAGTATTCGTTGTCGCTAGAAAAATTTATTGCACCTTTACTCATAGTTCCTCGTTCGCCTTCTCGGCCTTCCTGAAAAGCGTCACGTCGTCTATACTCGCGCATCCAGTGCACACGTCGAAGTATTCGCACTGCCCGTACATCGAGCACGCGTTCGGGTTCCTGCTGAACCTTCCCATTCGTTCCGCGTCCGCGATTTCCCTGCCCACGGCCCACATGTCGAACAGGTATTCAGCGAGGTCGTCGCTCGAACGTGCCACGTCGAGACGAGCGAAGTAGTAGTCGGGACGTGCGGCTATGTCGTCCGCCAGGCGTTCGCCGTATTCCTCCGGTGTCTCCTCGCGTGTCATGAGTACTATACCGTTGTCCTTGTCCGCGGACTGTCTCGGCTTGCCGTTCTTGAGGTAGGCGCGTTCTCCCGAATCCTCGTAAACGGCTATCTTGAGCCCTTCCTCGTCAAGTACGGGGATACTGGATGACGGCTTGATTGCCGGCTTGCGTATCACGTCGTACAGGCAGTCCTGCGCGTCGTAGCCAGCGGCCTGCGCGCCTACGTAGTAGCCGCTCACCTGCCCGTCGATGGGAATCTTCTTCCAGTAGTCGGAGCCGGGGCCGATGTCCTGCGAGGTGGTCTTGTGCTCGACAATGACGGTCCTTCCCGTGTACTTCTCCTTCGCTATGGCGTCAATCTTTCCGGCGAGCATCCACGTCCTCGACACGGCGCCCGTCTCGGGGTTCATGAGGGGAGCCTCGAACCCGATCTCGGCGCCGATCGAGTCATACCTGGAAATGTCGTCGTTGAGGTACTTGAGGCAGTACCCGTCGAATAGCTTGCGTAGCGTGACGGCCTTGAAAGGGTCGTCGAGGGCGAACAGGTCCTCCGTGATAAGCTCGCGCTTCCAGTAGCGTTCGAGCAGAGCGTGGAACGCCGTACCGAACGAGAGCGCGTCGGAAGTCGCCACGGGGCGCTTCATGTCAACGTAGGCCAGTTTGTACGCCCTGTGGCACTGTGCGAACTTGGAGCGCATCGAGTTTGTAAGAAGTCTCATTTTTTCCATGATAAGTCCTTAAAGATTGAGGGCTCCATCTTGACATTGGGGATTTGCTTAGTCGCCCACGACCATGATCTTCCCGAATCCTATATCGCCCTTCCCTTCTCCATGACTTCGAGAGCGAAGCTGTCGAGCCATTCCTGAGGGAACCACATCGGAGAGCCGCTTGTCATCTGGATGAACTTCACCCGTACCTTCGCACGTCCTGCGCGTGTCGCGGCGACAATCCTGTCGAGCGTCGAAGTGGAAAGCCCCACGTACTCCGCGGCCCTGTCCCTGTTGAGGCACTTCATGCCGCCGATAACCTTTGTGTCCGGCTGTTTCTTCATTATTCATCCCTCCGCTATGGCCGCAAGCGACATGAGAAGGTAGAACATCACGAAAATTCCGGCGAAAGTCACGTACTTGAGAATGGTCTCGTCCTTCATCTGTCGCCTCCAACGAGAATCTGCGCGAAGCGTTCGAGCTCCGCGAAAGTGTTCTTGAACCCGCTCTTTTCCTTGCGTTCGACCGAGACCTTGATGTCGCGGGGAACTACGCCGTATGCGTGTATGTGGGCGTCGTCCGGGTTCCCGATTACTTCGAGTTTCCAGTTGCCCTTGCGCGACTTGCGCGGGTGGAAATACCTTGTTTCCATATTACAGCCCCCCGTAGTTATCGAGGACGAAGTACACCATGAACGCCCCGGCAAGCAGCACGGCGCAGAACACGAGAGCGTCCGCGATAAGACGGTCGAAGTCGTACTCGTCGAAAAATTCCATGAGGTTCATCTTGAACCGTTCCATTATCTGTTTCATTTCCGCCCTCCTGCCTGTGGAGTTGGTGGCGATGTCGTCGCCGTTGTGTATGCCGTCGTTCGCGGCGGCGCGTGTAAATCCGAGGTTGTCCGTACTAGACATGGCACGAGTTCTCCATCGCGAACATGGTGCGGAAGTCCTCGACCGTCGCCGGTATTAGCGAGAGCGATAGTCCGGCGCTGGCCGGGTATCCGTTCGCTATCGCGCAGCGCCTCCAGTACTTCGCGTAAAGGCCCGTCACGGCGGCTCGTATCGGGGCGACGAACGCCTCGTAGGCTTCCTTTCCTCTAGCCTTGGCGTCGCAGAGCCTCCAGTACGCGTTTCCTCCGCAGGCTATGCAGTAGTTCTTGACGGCCTCCGTTCGGTTTATCGCCATCATGACCGGGTTCTTCGGTAGCCACGCGGCTCTAGGGTCGCGGTACTCGATGGATGGCGTTCCGCTTGCCTCGCTGTAGGATTCTGCCATGTGGTTCTTCGCTGCCGTGACGAGGGTCGGCACGGTCGGGATGGCCTCGACCTGCATGGCCCTGCGGAACACGTCGTGGGCGTTCTGTGCCGTGATTGCTGGTACAGCGTCGGCTATTGCCGATGCCACTACCGATATGGTGTTTTCGGGCGCGTGCCTTCCTGCCATGAGGTAAGCCTTGCCAAGCTCTACAGCGATTGCCTTTACCGTCTCTTCCGATACCATGCTACATCCTCTCTATTGCCTTGAAAGTGTTAATCCAGCTCTGCTCCATCTTGGAGAGCTTTGGCTTCGCGTTCTCCTCTTCCTTCTGCTCTTCCATGTCCTCCCGGTACGAGGCCCACTTGACGAGTTCCGCGTAGTGGTTCTTCGGGTTCTTCTCGCCGTTCTCGATCTGGCACGAGAGCGAGTCTATCGCCCGGTTCAGCTTCTGCTGGTTCCCGAACTTGATTCCCAGTTCCGCGTACTGCTCCTGCGTTAGCCGGACGTTCCCGAACTCGCCGGAGTAGGCGAGTGTCAGCACGTCGGCGGTGACACGTTGGCGCGCGGGAGGCAATGGGTCAACAGCTTCTCTAACGGAACCCCCCGCGCGCCGTTGTCTTTGGTTCTTGGTCGTAACCGCCGCTTCATTGTTTGAAGTCCCTGCCATGGAGAGCGACGCGGAGACGAGGCTCTTCCAGTCCTCGGGAGTAGCCGGGTCGTCCACGGTTGGGGCGGTGGCGCTTTCGTCCGCATTGTTACCGTTTGCGGCGCCCTCCGTGGTGGCCTGTCTAGTGGCGTAAATGTTGGCAGACGTACCAGACTTTCCATCGTGGGAGCCCTCGCGGGTGTCCCCGTCTGCCGTGAATTGGTCGCAGGATGTTGGCGTTTTCGAGGCAGCACCATTTCTGGCGTCAGACATATTCCCCCCGGCGTTGCCGTTCGGGGCATCCTGCGGATTCTTTCTTGCCGCGCTCACTCTCTGCTGGTACGGGCCGACCGCTTCATCCCATACCTTCCTTGCGCGTTCCGATAGCGTAAAGTCCTTGCGCGACAGGGCCATGCGGAACTTGTACTCTTCCTTTCCGAGCGCCGTAAAATCCACGGCTCCCGTTTCCAAGTCTCTGAACTTGTCGGTCAGTGCCGACAGGTCGGAAATCCATGCCTTGACCCAGTGCGGTCCGTCCTTACGCTTCGCCATACTACTTGCGGACCCTGGTCTTGTGGTATGCCTTGACCGCGTCAATCACGATCGAAAGATTCGAAGTCGGTTCGAAATTCGAGGAACGGACTTCCTTTATCTCGTCAATCAATGGAGACATTTCAATAGGCAATTTCACCTGTACGCATTCAGCCATTTAGTTACCGTTCTTATTTAGATGTTTTCTTTTTGTGAAACTTTCGTTTCGTATGGTTATAATCTAGTATCGTTTTGTGAAAAAAGCAATACTTTTTTTCACTTTTTTTTATACTTTCATTCACCTTTGGGGAAAATTGGCTATTTTTGGGGAATGGAAAAGGATTATTTACAAAAAATTAATTTATCCTTACTACAGAAGGACATGCAAATGACCCTTCCGCAGATAGCGGAACTTGTGGACATAAGTCCCAAGGCCATATACAAGTGGCAGTATTCGAGAGAGGACGGCGGCTCCCGTCCTACCTATGACGCCATAAAGATTATGAAGGACAAGGGCGCCTCGGACATGGCGCTGTTCGGCATCGAGCCTAAGAGGGAAGAACCGACCGACAAGGAATTTGCGGAGCGCGTGAAGCAGGTGTTGCGCTCGATGTTGTAATCGTTCGATATATCGTTCGATTATTCGTTCGTGTTATCGTATGCTATATCGTACCTACATAAGTAAGAAGTCAGAAGTAAGAAGATGGATGTAGGATGTAGGATGCTGGATGATTGAAGCTCCACCTTCTACTTCAATTAACCATTTATTTGCATTTAAGCATTTAACAAGAGCACGCTGTACGCGCGCGCGAGGTGTTCGGATTTTCTGAAAAACAAAAAAGGGCGGCTTTTGGCCGTCCATTTTGAAAAAATCCTACAAAATGTATGATTTCGCGAGAAAAATTCTCCTACCTCCTTTTCTTCGGGCCGTTCGGCCACGGCTTCTCCGGCTTCGGTTCCGGCATGGGCACCGCGTACTCGTCCCATATCACGGTGTACTCGTCACCCCTCTGGGTGACGTGCCTTATCTCCCTCGGCCCTCCCTTCGATATGAACGCCCTGAGCGCGTCGAGCCCCCTGAATATCTCCACCTTCGTGGTCCTGTTGTCTAAAGGCATAGATCCTCCTTTTTGAATCCGTAGAACTTCCTGCTGCCCACGATGAAAATCCTGTAGGCGGTTATCTCCCCCTTCACGATCCCGTTCCGCAGGCTCCAGCGGGAAATGTTGAGCGCCCTGGCCGCTTCGGTGAGCCCCACCCACCCGGGCGGGAACGGCACGCGGAACCCGTTCGGGTTACCCCTGGGCATGGGATACCCCGTCATTTTCTTTTCTAGGGGTCTTGGAGCCCTTTTTCGGCCAGCCCCCTATTCCCCTAGCCCTCATCTCCTTCATGCGCTCAGAACGCTGCTTGCGGACCTCCTCGGGCACGTCCCGTACCTGCTTTTTCTTCCGGTTGTGTTCCGCAAAGCGTTCAACGTCGGTTATAAGGGCACCGAGTACGGCGGCGGGGTCGCTTCCCGCCTCGACGTCGGTGCGGGCCTTCTCCGCCGAAAATTCGAGCCATGGCATAGAGTACGGTTTCAAGTATGGCATTATTCTTCCTCCTTCGGGAAAACAACCAGAACCATCTTTCCTTCCTTGTCGATGAAGTCGCCGACGACTTCGCCGCCAGTCTCGTCGCCGTTGATGATTTGGCCGTCGCATTCGTAATTAGTGCCATCGTCGCTCATTGCGTGGAGATGCGAGTAGCCATTCCAGAACTCGCCTTCTACGATTTCGAATTGATCTTGATTTTCGATAGCATATTGGCGCATTACGTCGTATGCGCTTTCGTAAACTTCGTAAAGTGGCTTATTTTCGTTGATTTCTAAGTCCGCGATTTCGGCGGCGTTGATGATGAGCTTGAGTTGGTTGGTGTTCATTTTTTTATCTCCGTTTTTAATTGTGTTTGATAACTAATATAATTAAATTATTTGAAAAAGCAACGTTAAATTAAATTGCCATCCTGAGTTGCGACGCGTCGAACTTCCCGCAGTTCCTTATAGCCTCGGCGCACTCGTAAGCCTGCGCGAACGTGAGGCGGTCGCCGGGGAGCATGCCACACACCGCCTCCCATATTTCCGGGTGGATGTTGTTTTCGAGGTTGTCCAGCTCTTCCGCCTTGTCCATGTACTCCGAAAATTCGTCTTCCTTCTTCTCAAGCTCTTTCTCCAGAGACTCACAGCGATTTTCGAGGTCCTTGATTTTCTTCTCGTTCATTTCATACGCCCTTTTCGTGGCGGTCTCCAACATGGCGTTAAATTCTTTGACCTGGTCGAAACTTAGCAGGTAGTTAGACGCAATTTCGAGCAGCGAAGCCACGTCTTTTGCCGTGAAGCTCCCGCCGGTCATCCTTGCCACTTCTGCCGCGTGACGTAGAGCGGAAAACAAAGATTTTGTTTCCCTCATTTCGTAGCTTATCGAGTGCGCTATTTTTTGTCCTTTCGTAAACATGGTCTAGTCCTTTGGGCCCGTGGCCCGGTTAAGTGTTGTTTAACGGCATGCGGGGGCGCGAATCCCCGCGAGCGCTTTATGCCGCCTTCATCGGCAATATGTTCCAGTCCTCGTAGAAGTTCACGTCGAAATAGTCAACCTGTCTGTTGCTACGGTCCCAGTTGAAAGAAGAAATGATTTTCGTTACTGCATTCCAGCGGTCCCAGAACTTTTCGGTAAACATCGGGAATTTTTCCTCGTTCGCCTGCCAGCCGTGGCAAATGCTGTATGGGTAGCCGTTTACGCACTGGTCGTAAAATTCTTTTGCGGTTATTTCTCTCCACCTGCGCTGTTTTTCCCCGTCGAACTCGTCATAGTAGATACGTGCGGGAATTTCTGCGCCCTGCGGGTTATCCGGGTCCCTGATCCATCCGTAGTAGTGCATTTCTTTTTCTACTTGCTTTTCCAACGTTTCGCGGCACTCCTCGAACGGTTTTACATCGCCTTCCATGAGCCGGACTTTTACAATTATCTCCGTACACATCGAGGCGCACTTCTTTGAAACAGTAACGCCTTTTATGCCGCACTCCTTGAGTATCTTCCTAGCCGCATCCGGCACGTTGTGCCCGTAAACGTGGGAATTGCTTCCCCTGTATCCGCCATCCGGGTCCAGATACGCGTCCACCGTTTCGGTGTAGCATTTTCCAAGGGCGTTGTTTTTGGCGACGATCGCGGCGGCTTCCGTTTGGGCCTGCGTGGCCCCTGCGCCGTCGATAGCGCTTTTTACGGTCTCTTCGTCCGTCCTTCCGTACCAACAGCGTTTAAGGCCGTGCCAGCGGTATTTAAGCGCCTTTAGCGCATTCCTCACCTGTTCCGAAGGCTTACCCTCGAAGTAAATCTCCAGGCTGTTAAATTCCGTGTTGTGCTTGATTGTGTATTCCATTTTTCTAGTCCTCGTTTTAGTTTTTGTGTTGTTCTTTCTATATATAATATAAGTAATTTAATTAAGATATTCAATAGATTTTATTAAAATAATTAAGATTTTCGTATATATAATGTTATTAAACTGTTTATAGAGTGTTTATTCTCTACTATTCATATATATTTATATATTTATAATAATTATATAAGTAAATACATATAACATATATAGATATACATACAACGTATATATAGATATACTTCAGTAAATATATAGATATATATTACATTATATATAATAATACATATAAATGATTTAATACAACATATACATAGATATATATGTAATTACATACAAGTTTTATGTATAAGTACATATAAGTTCATATATAAACATCTATATAGCAGATTCAATAAATGAAATAGTGTATTAACTGTTTAAATGTTTATAATTGTTTACTTGTCTATGTTCTTTTCTTTTCTTATATTAACAACGTCTCCAGTTCGTTTTTTTTCTTCTCAAGTTATGGAGCGCTTAACAATCCGATCTAATACAGGTCGAAATTGTTACAGGGAGCAAAGAAAAAGAGTCAAAACTTTTCTATCACGCTTTTTCTTTTCTCATGCTCACGTGAGCACCAAATAAATTCCCACACAAAAAGAAAATCCAACTCCGAAGCGTTGCCGATTATCCATATTATGTAAACTACATGCCCAGTTGTGCATTTGCGCGGCTGGGCTTTTCCTTTTTCCTTCCATACGCTCCAGCAAAAACCCCCGGGGGTGTAAGGGGGTAGCACCCGAAACGGGGGAAGGGGGGGCGGGCAAAAGACACTATATGCCCCCCGCGCGGTGAGACAGCGAAACTCACGGAAAACGTTATCGGAGGGGGGAGTACCTCTATTCTTAACCGATGGAGGGTCCGTAGGGGACCCTTGTCGATTTTTTTTTTGGAGGGATTCTCCATGGTTAAGAAAGTTGAAAGGAAGAAGGTAGAGAAGGTTCCCTTGGCGCCCGCCCGCAGGTACGTGCCCACTTCGGAGATGGTGGTTGACTGGCGTGAGGCTTGGAACAACCTTGACGGTACGAACCCGTACTCGGTGAGGATGGACAGGGAGCTCCGTCCGAAGGGTTACGGTGTACACGACATCAAGACGAGGATAGGGCTCATAAGGTCGAAGAGGGACCGTGACAGGACGCAGGACGAGAACGACCTCTTGATGCTCGACGACGAGCTGAGGTTCATGAGCGAGCAGGGTCTTTTCGACAAGTGCACGGAGACGACTAACGGCGCGATATTCCTGTTGGAGAGCAAGTACGGCTACAGGAAGGGGCAGGACCTGAACCTGAACGTCGATCCTCAGCAGGTGAAGAAGGTCATCCGCTGGGGGGACGAGGAAGTGCCGGAGGCTCCGCAGGTAATGGATGCGGGAAAGCAGGCGGCGGAGGGCTAGTCCTTGGGCGAGGTTCTTGAAGTCGTACAGTACACGAGCCCGAAGTTCAAGGTCCTGTACCCGGAGTATTCGAAGGGTAAGAAGTACCTCGTGTTCAAGGGCGGGCGCGCGAGCACTAAGAGCTGGAGCATAGCGAAGGCGATAATCGACCATTGCTGCACCTACGACGGGCTGAGGGTGGTTTGCGGGCGCGAGATCATGAAGTCGATAGACGACTCCTCGAAGAAGCTTCTGGAGGACACTATACAGCGCGCTGGGAAGACTGACGACTTCAAGGTCACCAATTCCTACATCGAGAACGTGCATACGGGCGCGACCATCAAGTTCATGGGCGTGAGGGACAACCCGAAGAGCATAAAGGGTCTTGAGGGCGTGGACATATTCTGGGGTGACGAGGCTGACTCGTTCTCGGAGGAGAGCCTGGACATCATCTGCCCGACGATGCGAAAGAAGGGCTGCAAGGTGATATTCAGCTACAACCCGCAGCTGCCCACGACACCGATAGAGAAGTTGCAGGTTGACAAGGCGGACCGCTGCGTGGTGGTGTTCATCAACTATTTGGAGGTATTGAGTTTCCTCCCGCCTGACCTGATAGCGGAAGCGGAGGAGTGCAGGGAGAAGGAGCCGGAGAAGTACCGCTGGATATGGCTGGGCGAGTACCGGATGCAGTCGCAGGCGACGTTCATACCGTTGAAGTTCGTGTCGGATGGATGGAGGAAGCCGCCTGTCCGAACCGACGAGGGGGTCGTGGCTGGTCTAGACATCGGCCTTTTCCACGACAGGTGCGTGATGGTGATCCGCCAGGGTCTCAACCTCCTCTACGGGAGGGAATGGAAGAACGTGGACAACAAGCTCCTCACCTCGCAGGTGGTGGGGCTTGTCGCGAAGTGGGGCGTGCAGAGGCTCGGCATAGACTCCGTGGGGCAGGGCTACCCGGTTTACCAGGACCTGCGCGGCGAGCTTGGCGAGGTGGCTGTGGCGCTGAACACGGGCGTGGAGGCTAGGAACAAAAAGAAGTTCGTCCGCCTGAGGGACGAGATGTGGGGCATGGAGAAGGACTGGTTCGACGCGGGCGGCACGCTTAACGGCGTTGGCCGCTACGAGGACTGGACGACCGACCTCACGAACATCGAGTACTTCTACGACAACAAGGGCCGCTACACGATAGAGTCGAAGCGCCACTACATCGGCAGGGGCTTCCCCTCGACGGACTGGGCGGACGCGCTGGGGCACTCGCTTCTCGTGAAGCCGTTGAGGAAGGCTTCGGAGTTTTCAGTGCCGGAGAAGGGCGGCGACCTACTATTAACCCGTGAAAGGTACGGCGGGGACTATCCCTGCGACTGGATGGGAATATGACGAACCAGAGCGAATTTCAGACAACGGAGCCGATGCCGTTCGACTTCGACCCGAACACGATAGCGCCTTCGCTTTCGAAGGTGAAGCTGGACGACTTTACCGACCCCGACATGTCGTGGCTGATGGAGGGCGAGAAGTACTTCTCGACGCCGGACAGCCAGACGGGTCTTAACCCGATGCAGGTGAGGAAGCTCCGCGAGAAGGCGGAGGCGGACTTTTCCGCCGCGGACTCGTACTGGGCGAAGCACTACCGCGAGATGCGCACCGACTGGGAGTTCTACGGCGGGCGCGACCAGTGGACGACGGAGGCGAAGCTCGCGAGGCAGGGTCGCCCGGTTCTCACCATACCCGTCATACCGAAGTTCGTGAAGAGGATAGTCGCGGAGACCAAGAAGAACCCGCCGGCGGTGAAGCTGAACCCGCGCGAGGACTCGGACGTGAACAAGGCGGAAATCGGGATGGGGCTGGTGCGCTACATCGAGGACGTCTCGGGCGCGAAGTACGCCTACTCGCACGGCCTTGAGTGCGCGGCTGTTGGCGGTCTCGGCTGGATACGCGGGAAGATGGACCTGAAACGCAGGACGTTGAGGATAGAGAGGGTCAAGGACCCGTTCCGATACTACATGGACCCGGACGCGGAGCGCGAGGACGGCTCCGACGCGAACTATTTCATTTCCAGGTACAAGAAGACGAGGAACCGCGAGGTGACGTGGTGCTACGAGTACTGGTGGAAGGAGTGGATGCCGGACGAGAACGCGGACGGCGTGTTCTGGGCCCTCGTGGAGGGAGACAGGGTGCTCGACTACGGACGTTTCCCGGGCGAGATAATACCGATATTCCCCGTCATGGGCGAGGACGTTAGCTACGACGGCGAGAGGGTGCTCAAGGGCATAGTACGCGACATGACCGACGCGCAGAGGAGCTACAACTACCTCAAGAGCCAGGAGGTCGAGACTATAGCGCTCTCCCCGAAGGCGCCGATAATGGCGGAGGAAGGGACGATCCCGAAGGAGTACGAGCGCGACTGGAACAACTGCACGAAGAACCCGACGAGGGTCCTCAAGTACCGCATGAAGAACACCGACGGCGAGGACGCTAAGGCTCCCCCGCAGTTCCTCACGGGCATGAAGGTCGATACGCAGTGGATACGCGAGGCGGCGGTAGGCGCGGTGAACGACCTCAAGGAAGTGACTGGCATCTACGACACGGCCCTGGGCTCCGATTCGAGGGAACTCTCGGGCAAGGCCATCATCGCGAAGCAGATTACGGCGGACGCGGGACAGTTCACGTACACGGAACACCTACAGATGACGATCCAGCAGATAGGGCGCTGGATGATGCAGGTCATACCTTACGTCTATGCGGGCGAGAGGGTGCTGAGGATTCTCGGCGAGGACGGGAAGCTCAGGAGCGTGGACCTCGACAGGCCGATGGGGGATAACACGCCGGACGAGGAGCAGGTGCCCATCGACCTCGACTTCACGGAGATGGACATTTCCGTCGCGAGCGGGAGCAGCTACGCCACGAGGAGGGAGGCCGGCGTCGATGCCTTCCAGAGCATCATGCAGGCCATCCCGGAGACGGCGACCGTGATAGCTGACCTCGCGGTGAAGCACATGGACATACCGTGGGCGCAGGAGGCGGCTGAAAGGCTCCACGCCATGCTCCCTCCGGAAGTGAAGGCTTCGGAGAAGGCACCGAAGGGATTCGTCCCCGCGGCGCAGCTCCAGCAGGCAATGGAGATGTTCGAGCAGGCGAGGACGGCGAACACGCAGATACAGGAACAGATGCAGGCGCGGATCGTCGCGCTGGAGGGCGAGCTCAAGAACCAGATACAGGGCCGCATAGCCGCCGAACGCATCAAGGGCGAGTACGGTCTCGCGGAGGTGCAGATCAAGGAGATGAACGCGAACCAGCGCGAGGCGATGAAGGTGCAGGCGGACGTGGAGAAGAGCTCCGCGAAGATACAGACCGACCTCATACGCGAGGTTGGCGCTAGGGCGAGGGATGCGGCGAAGGCTTCCTCCGACATAGCGAGGGAGCAGAAGTACGGAAACGGCGCCGTGCAGGGTCCTACGCAGGCTGTTCAGAAGAGCGGGCCGATGACTATGGAGTTCAAGGGTCCGGCCATCGGCGACGGTCGCATGACGAACGAGGAAATGCTGATGAACCTCCGCTGACCTCTACTATTAACCGTGAAGAATTTATGGGCCTCCGAACTCATGGGAGGTTAAACGGCATGAGGATACTACGCAGCGGGTTCCGCGCAATCCCTTCCCAGGGGAGGAACGGTTCAGCGGCGGTGGACAGACGGGCAACAGGGCGTCCGGCATCCCGTAAGGATGCGAAGGCACTGGATAAGGAACGCGATCCATGGCGAAATCAATGGAAGAAGAAATCGACGGACTGGACCTAGAAGGGAATTTCACGGGAGAGAAGGAAACCGTGGACGAGACCCCGAAGGGTACGGAAGAAAAGGAACCCGAAAAGCAGAAGAAACCCGAACCGGACGCAGGCAAGCCTGAGGAGCCGAAAGGCGCCGAGGACAAGGCCAATGACGTGCCGGAGAAGAAGGAACCCGAGCAGAAGGGAAGCGACCAGTTCGGCGTGAAGGGGCACACCCCGAAGGGTGTACAGGAGCGCATCAACGCCCTCTCCCGCAGCAACAGGGAACTCAAGGAACAGAACGCGAGGATTCTCGCGGAACTCGAAAGTTTCAGGAAGGGTCTCCCGCAGCCGAAGGAGAAGACGAGGGACGACTTCGCCACCGACGAGGAGTGGATAGACTACAGGGCCGAAAGGAAGGCCCGCGAGATGGTCGAGTCCATGAGGACGAAGGAGCGCGAGGAATCCGAGATGCGCGAGGCGGAAACTTCGTTCCGCAAGTCCGAGGAAGACGCGAGGAAAAGGCTCGACGACTACGACGACGTGATGTCCATGGACGTGAACCTCCCCGTTGACCGCGACACCTACCTGTACGTGAACAGGTCCCCTATGGGAGCGATGGTGCTCTACACGCTGAAGAAGGTCGATGCCGTGAGGAACCAGTTCCTCATGACTCCCGAGGCGGGAAAGCTCGCCTTCGTGAAGCAGGTGGAGGAACGCATCCGGCAGATAAGCGAACAGTCCGCGCAACAGAAACAACAGCAGCCACCGCAGACGACTGCCGTCCCCCCGGCACAGGCGGCGCCTCCCCCGGCACAGCCGAAGGCGGCGCTCAAGGCCCCGATGGAGACTAGGCACGGCGTCGCGAGGGGTCTAGACCCCGCCACCTGCTCTATGGACGAGTGGATGGAGAACGGCGACTAACGGCGACTGATAAACCGTAAAATTTAAGGAAACAGAAAAATGTCCACCGTAACTACTACCAACTCCCCGGCGTACATATCCGGCTACGTCGTGAAGGAAGCCACCAAGGCTTTCATGAACACCCGTCTCTTCTCGGGCTTCGTCCGCAACGAATACCGCGGCGACTTCGAGGAACGCGGCGCCAAGAAGGGCGACACCATCTTCGTCAGACGTCCTGCCCAGTTCCGCGTCCGTACCGGCGCAGGGATGGAAATCCAGGACGTCCACGAAGACAAGGTACCGGTCACGCTCCCCGAACAGAAGGGCGTGGACTTCCAGTTCTCCGCAAGGGAACTGACCATCGACATCGACAAGGGCGGCAACGAGTACTCGAAGCGCTGGATCCGTCCGGCGGGTTCAGCCCTCGCTTCCGACTTCGACGCCAACGGTCTCGAAAAGGCGTCCAAGGTCGCGGGCTCCACGGTCATCGTCGCGTACAGCGACACGAACGACACGCTTTACAAGCGCTTCCTCGACGCCAAGGGACTCCTCAACAAGTTCCTCGCGCCGAAGACGGTGAGCGACCGCATGTCCTTCGTGAGTTCCGACATCGAGAACCGCCTGACCGAGAACGTCAAGCAGCTCTACAACAACGCCAACGCCATTTCCAAGGCCATCAAGGACGGCACCATCCAGGACGTCGCGGGCCTCACTTGGGGTTCCACCGACCTCGCCTACGTCCACGTGAACGGCGCCGGCGGAGCCACGTTCACCCCGAAGACCATCACGCCTGACTACGACAACCTGACGCAGTGGATCGGCTACACGCTCTCCGCCGGAACCCTCGCTGTGGGCGACACCATCGAATTTTCCGACTCGTTCTTCGTGAACCCGGAAACCAAGAAGGTGTACACGAACAAGCTCCAGCGCAAGGTCCTCGCCATGCGCGGCTCCGGCGCGAACCTCGAATGTCTCGTCTATTCCATCCGCCCGGTCATCGCGGAAGGCAGCATCAACGACGCAGAGACCCGCAAGCAGTTCGCAATGGCGAACTGCTCCGCTACACCGTCCGCCGCAGGCACCGTCCTCGGCGTGGCAGGTGAAAGCTACGTCTGCTGCCCCGTCCTCCACAAGGACGCCATGGTCCTCACCAACGTGGACCTCGCACGCCCGAAGAAGGTGGAAATGTGCAACACCGTCAACTACAAGAACGTGGTAATCCGCTTCATCGAGGACTACTCGGTGACGACGGACCAGTTCCCCGACCGTCTCGACATGCTCGGCGTATTCACCGCCCTGTTGCCGGAATGGATCGTTGACGTGGAAATCCAGGTCACTACTTCCGACTAGCAGTTCTCGAACTGCTTGTCGGACATGAGCAACGGCTCGACACGCCTGCTGCCCGCCCCCTGTAGTCCGAGGGCTTGCAGCGAGCGGTAGTCGGGCCCTGTAAGCCCGGTCCCGCGGCCCGCGCGGCCGTCTATCTGGCGGAAGTTCCTTACTTCCGCCATTTTCTTTTTCGTTATATCGACGCGCTTGAACACTTCCTTGAGCGTGTCAAGTCGCACCCACTTGACATACGAGGGCCACGCCCCCTTATCGGGGTTCCACGACTTGAGCTTCTTCACCATCTGCATGTAGAAGTCGTTGGTGTAGTCGTCCATGCTCACGCCGTCTATGCTCATGCGGGGCCATCCCTTCCATACGGAAATTGACAGCGAGCACAGCAGCATTGCGTCCTTCTGTTCCTCTGGTGTCATCGGCACGCGGAACAGTTCTATCTTCCGCAGCACCCTCTTCACCTTTACGGGGAGTGTCCTTCCCATTTCGAACAGCTCGTCCCTCGATAGGGTCTTCTGCTGCCTCGTGGCTATGTCGTAGTAGTAGTATGTGAGGCCGTCGTAGTGCCTCTTGATTCGTCCTGTACGGATTGACTTCATGCTTAGAGTCCGTGTCAACATGTTGCTGACAGTCGGGCTTACATCTTGTCAACAATATAAACAATTTTTCCACACTTTGCAAACACTATTATTAACCGTGAGGAAAAATTTTATGGCAAGTACAGCAAGGGACATAATACGCGACGCCTTCATCCGTTCGACGCTAAGGGGACTCGGGGACACTCCCGACGACCTCGAATCCAAGGACGCGCTCGCCATGCTGAACGAGATACTGGACACTCTTGCCCAGAAGGAGGAGTTCTCGACCGGGAACAGCTCCATAGTCTTCGACATGCCGCCGGGAAGGCGCTTCGTCACGCTCACGGACAACCCGCACAGGGTGTTCACCGCCGTGGCCGCCGGAGGACCAGTGAGGTGCCTTTGCGGGGATTCACACGGGCTCGATGTCGGCGACCGCATAGACGTGAGGATAGGGCCGCTCTCGTATGACGTGGCCGTATCGGCGGTGAAGTCCTACCTGGAGTTCGAGATTCCATACAACGCCGCACTTTCGGGTTCCTACACCGGGACGTTCAAGATGGCGTCCGAGCCGGAAGACTTATTCATCGACATAGTGACGCCTCCGCCAGTGAACATGTTCCAGGTGGTAGGTTCCGGCGTGGGACAGTTGCAGGAGTGCCAGCAGCAGAACTTCTATTCAGCCGAGCACGTCGGCAGGTGGTGGTGGTACGACAAGGGCAACACCCCGTACCCGAGGCTGTGGGTATGCGGTTGCAACCGCGTGATGGCGGTCTTCCCGAAGCCCACGTTCAGGAACGTCACCCTCGACACCGATTTCAGTTCGATGGATTCGAGCGCACGCAGCGCGATAAAGTACAGGCTCGCTGCGGAGATTGCGGCGAGTTCCGGCTTCACGGCGGTGGAACAGTCCCTCATGGCTAAGTACCGCCACGCATACGGGACGTTCGTGAGGAGTCGTTCGCAGAGCGCCACCCCTATACCCGACTACTCGGCCCCGGGATACAACAACAGCCTTTTCTACGACATATTCACCGACGGGGGCGGCCATGCCACTTTCTAGCTTCGACGCCCTCGTAGGACCCGCCTACTCGTACCCCAGCCGTCCCGTGGACTGCCAGGAGTGCATCAACTTCGAATGCCTGAACGTCGGGAGCTCCGCTTCCCCCTACAGGCACATGCTCGTTTCCACGGCGGGGACGAGGAGGATACGTTTCCGCGTCGAGGGCACTTCGCAGGTACTTGACGAACTTCCGACCGTAACGGCGTCGGTGAGCCGCATAAGGGGCATCCACAGGTGTTCCGTCCCGTTCAAGGGCGAGACGTTCGAGGGTGTCGTGATCGTGGGTTCCGACGCGGTGTGGAAGCTCGGCGTTCCCAACGCGGACATGGTATGCCCCATAAGGCGCCTCGGCGTGATTTCGGAAGGGTTCTCCCCCGTTTCCATCGTTGACGCCGGTGGCGAGAGCGGGTCGAGCGTACCGCAGAAGGTCGTCATAGCGGACGGGACAACGATGTACATGCTGAACATGGACGACAGCACGTTCCAGTCCTTCGCCTCTCTCGGCAACACCGTACCGCAGAGACCTTCCAAGCTCGCCTACCTAGACGCCCGCGTATATATGTGCGGCACGACGCAGAACGACGGGCTCCCTTCGCAGAGGGTGTACTGGTCCGCCATAAACAGGCCGGACGTATGGGAGGAACTTGACTTCGTGAGCGCGGCCATGAAGAGCGACCCTGTAAAGGCGGTGGCCGTTGCAGGGAACTACCTGTGGATGATAGGGACCGAGACGTTCGAGCTGTGGCAGACAACCTCTTCTACGGGTACGCTATATTCGCCTATCCGTAAGGTGAACGGCGTGGCGTCAGGCGTTGGGACATGCAGCGCGGACTCCGTGGCGTCCATAGCTTCGAGCGTTTTCTTTGTGGGCGGAGGCGAGACAGGTAGGCTCCACGTGTACGAGGGAAGCTCGAACGGTTCCATATCCGTCATAAGCACTGACGCCATGAGCATGGAATTTGCGGGGTACAGGACTCTCGACGACGCCATAGGCATGTGCTGGAGCGACGACGGGCAGGTCTATTACGCGGTCACGTTCCCGACACAGGACGTGACGTGGGTGTACAACGCTGGACAGAAGTACTGGCACAAGCGTTCTTCGAGAAAGAACACCGTGGACCACAGGTGGAACATTACGTGCATCGCGAGCGCCTACAGCATGGTACTGGGCGCAAACGGCCTCACGGGAGAGCTCTACCACGTAAGCACGCACTACAACGACGACGACGGGGAGCCCATCGTGAGACGCAGGGTGGCCCCGCACCTAAAGGCGAGCGGAAGGCTGCTCATGCACAAGAGCGTGGAGGTCGAGCTGGAGTGCGGCAACGCCCTTCCCTACGGTCAGGGCAGCGACCCGCAGGTGATGCTGTGCGCCCTCGACGGCGCAGGGAGAATCCGTAGGGAACCGAGATGGAAGTCGAGCGGCACGCAGGGCATGTACAGGCGACGCGTGAAGTGGTACAGGCTCGGTACGGCGGTTGACAGGTGCTACGAGATTTGCGTTTCGGACCCGGTAAGGTGGGTAATCTACGGGGCCGTCATCGACACGGAAGAAGGGATGGGCGGCAAATGACGGACATGCGGAAGATTTCGATGCTTGAAGGCGTGTTCGTGCAGAACGTCCCGAGGGTACAGCAGACTACCAGGACTGGCGACGTGAACCCGGACTGGACGCCGTTCATGAACTCCTTCGACTCTTGGATGCAGCAGGCTTCGACGCCTATAGAGCTGGAGGAAGGTCTCTACGCGGTAAGGATCGGCTGCGTGATTGTAGTCACGGGCATTGTCAAGGCCGGAGCGGAAATAGGCATAGTCGGCCCAGCAGAGACGTTCGTGAGCGGAGGCGTCACGTTCCGCAAGGAAGGCAAAATCGTAGGTACAGATTCCGACACGGCGGTATCCGTGTCGTACATAGCGAGGAAATAGGATATGTTCGGACTCATAGCAGGTATAGCGGCTTCCACGCTCGTCTCGGCCATAAGCGGCGCCATGGGAGCGAGCGCCCAGCAGGAAGCCTACGACAAGCTCGCGAGGGCTTCGGAGCAGGAACGGAGGGAGTTCCAGAAGGCATACGAGCAGTCGTTCGGTCCAGGGAGCTACAACGCGCAGATGCAGCAGCTTGGGACGCAGGCAGGAAGGCAGTTCTACGACCAGCTCAACGACAGCGCCGCGTGGGACAGGTACATTTCGGGCGACCGCGCATACGTGGCCCCGCAGGATTTCACCTTCACTGAAAGAGACTTCACGGACGACCCGAGCTACAAGGTCCGTCTTGCCGAAGGTCTCGCGTCACTCGACCAGTCAAACGTGGCGAGCGGTCTCAACCTGAGCGGGGCGGCGGTCAAGGCTACCAACGACTACGCGCAGGACCAGGCGAGCAAGGAATACGGAGCCGCCTACGACCGTGCGTTCCGTAAGTACACCGACGACCGCAATTTCGACTACAACGCATGGAAGTCTCAGGCGGACCAGTACTACAACAACCTCTTGCAGAAATTGCAGGGGCTAGGGCAGGTGAGCAACCAGGGCGTACAGGCGCAGGGTGCGCAGGCGCAGGCGTTGGATGCCCTTGCAAACAGGAACGCGAGCGCGATACAGCAGCAGGCCACGGCGCAGGGCGCGGCGGGCATGGCAGGCACTTCGGGCGTCACGTCGGTACTCGACTCGATAGCGAAGGGAATAAGCATGGGTACGGGTCTCGCGGCATCGCAGTCCGGGGCCACGGCGGCACCCGTAAGCAACACGACACCCGTAAGCTCCGTTCCTAGGCAGGATTTTACGTCCATGTTCCTAAGCGGCTGGTCCCCCTCCGTGAACACGTCCGTACCTACTACGCAGAACCTGATAGGCACAACGAACAACATATACGGGGCATGACATGGGACAGATGATTAACATGGACGAACTTCTGAACAGGGCACAACGTTATTCAAAGACGTTGGAAGCTCCTGCATGGCGCCAGTACACAGACCCTTCGGAACGTCCCGACCCGGCAAGGAATATCGACTATTCCGCAATAGCGTCTTTCGAACAGAACAGGCACAATCCCGAAGCGACGCAGAAGTTTTCAAGTCCGGCGCCGCAGTTCAGTCTGGGCATGGGCTACCTCGGAGGCAAGGAAGCTACTCCCGAGAGCACGTCACTCGAATCCGACAGGCGCAAGGTCGAGGCGGTCGTTCACGGGCAGGCTACCGTTGACGACCTTCTAGCCGCATTGCGCATGATGGCCTCGATGGAACCGGACGCGCCGTCCAACCCGGTCATGCAGCTAGACAGGCAGTACAAGGGTTCCGACGCCATGAAGGGTATTCCGGGAACGGTCGCGCAGTATCCCACGGCGGGAGGCATTACCCGCGAAACCGAATACAGGTTCTAGGAGATTTTACGATGGCTGCATTTGACCTCAATTCGCTTTACTTTTTGAAGAACGCGGCCCCGAAGACTACGAGCTTCGAGGAAGCCGTGGCACCCATCAAGACGGGATTCGACCTCGGCACCGCGTACAACGAGAACTACAACAGGAACTCGCTACAGAACCTTATCGCACAGCGGGAGAGCGAGGGCGTGCCGTTCGACCGTCTCTCCAACGAGGCGGCGAAATACGACCTCAACGCGGCCAACGCGATGCGCGGGGAACGCAGGGCGAGCCTCGACTACAACTACAAGCAGGGAATTGCGGAGTTCGAGAACTGGCGCAAGAACATGGCACGCCGTATTTGCGGGCTCATATTGCAGAAGTCAGACGAGCTCGGCATGGCGCCCGACCAGCAGTACGGCGTGCTCGACACGGCGGCGCATTACGTCGTCACCTACGACCCGGAGCTTGCGGAGTTCCTGATGCAGCAGGCGAACACTAGACGCTACAACGCCGCACGAACGGCGCCGAAGGAAAAGCCGAGCAGCTACAAGAACCTGTGGGCTGCGGCACAGCAGGCCCGCAACCTTGCTGAAACATACGACCAGAGATTGCAGGCTGGGAAATACTGGGGACTCCGTAACTATGCTGCGGCAGCAGAAGCCGTCGCAGAAAGGGAGTCGAGGACTGGCAAGGTAGCCGAGTACAACGACGTATTAAGACTCTTGAGCAACTTCAAGAACCGAGACAAGGAAATTGATCCGCAGAGTATGCTCGATTACGCTCTTTCGGACAAGTTCAGCCTTATAAACGAAGGCGGGAATATGTACGCGAACGAGGATATTTCGGGCATAGTCTCCCCCTATACGGAAGGCCAGACGATGCAGGGAGCCGTTACTCCGGCTTCTGTTCCTTCTTCCTCAAGGAACAGGAATCCTGTAAGTACCAATAGGAACGAATCTACTGACGGAGATTTCAAGATAAAGTCAATGCTTAGCGGCATTGGCGGCAATCCGTATATTGACAGCGTGAAGCTACGTGCGGCGATAGACTTTTCGGACAACATTGAAGACAACCAGAAGGCTTTGAAGTTCCTTGAAAATGTAAAACTCCAACTCACGGAAGATTCCGCCGCTGCCAACAAGGGAGCCGCAAAGACAGAGGGCGCGGACAAGAACTACTTCGACCTTGTAAACAGCAAGATAGACGAGCGCAAGAACCTTCTTAAAGGCGGCATTTCGCCGAAGTCCGCAAGGATTCTAAAGCTAAACGGAAAGACAGCCGGAGAGACCACAGCCGCAAGGGCCGAGTGGAGCCGTATATCTAACCTTCCCGAGCTCTACTATGTCAATCCTGGTGCTATACTCCCCGCATTGCAGAGAGCGCTCTTGCCGGAAGAAAGGACGACCGACGAAGACGTAAAGCGTTCTGTTCTTAGCGGTGCCGGAGTTGACAACAGCATGATAGACCGTATAGTGAACGCCTTCTCCATGTCGAACGGCGGAACGTTCGCTACCATGATGAAGGACAAGAGTTACGCTACGGCTGCCCGTGCATTGGCTCCTTACGTCATGGGAGTGATGATCAAGAAGTACGACAACCTCGTAAAAATGACAGGGAACGAGAAGGACGTTGACGACGCATTGAAGGAAACTTACAACATCGGCGAAGACGTGCTCGAATACCTCAAGGGCAACAAGATACTCTATACCGAAAAAGACTTGTACGAGCGAGAAGCGGAGAAAAGGCAGAGAGCCCGTTCTAGCAGTGAACGCAACAAGTACAGGCAGGAACAGAAAGAAAATTCCGCTAATGAAGTGAACTCAAATGGAGGAGCGACGGGAGAAACGCTCGCTGAAAAGATAGCGCGTCGCCGCAGGGAACGCAACGGAGGTAAATAATGTCATTTTCCATTGTTGACAAGAAAACTGGCGAAGTGATGCAGGGCGGGTTTTCTACGGAAAACGACGCCCTTGACGCTCTTATCGACAGCGGGGCCACTGACGAGGAAATAGCCAACGAGTACGACGTAGTACAGGATTCCGAACGTAAGCCTTCGAGAACTTCCTACGAAGAAAGAAAGAACCGTTTCAATGGACCGGGAGAAAGGCTCCTTTCCGAAGCGTTCCCCAACATAGCTGAACAGGTCATGAACGGCAATCAAAAGTTCGACCTCGGCATGGTCCGTGCAGGTCTTTCGGACGCGTTCTCGCTTCCAGGTAGGGCTGTTTCCGCATATTTTAACACGCAGCCGAAGCCGGAGTCCTGGGGAGGGCGCGGAGGTTTCGACCTCGGTCGCCGTTCTGGCGAGGACACGAATTTACCCGGGACGGTATTGAGGGACCCGGTTACAGGAATTACCGTATCAGGCGCTCCGTTGCTTGCCAAGGGAATACAGGGTGCATCCCGTCTCGGAAAGTTCATTCTCGGAGGTCAAGGATTCGCACGTGGAGTAGGCGCAGCCGCCGGAGGTGCCGGAGAAGGCGCCGCATTGGAAAAGCTCTCGTCCGAGCTTAACGACAGGGAACCCGAATACGCTATAGGAGCGGTCACGGGTGGACTGTTCGAAGGTCTAGGGCAGGCCGCACAGGCGCTCTTGCAGAAGTATGGAAAGAACTTGGTTAGGGCCGCCGCACAGTCCGCACATCTAGGCAATACTGACCGTTCGCTTACCGATGCGGAACTCGTACAGTTCCTTTCGAACGAACGGAACGTTGACGCCATGGACAAGATTCTCGACGCGGCTTCCTCCGGTCGTAACATGACTCCGTTCGTGAACGACCGCGGAAAGGCCCTCGAAGGAGTCCTCGAAAAGTCAAGGAACGATGCCGTAGCCACGCTCAAGAACGAACCAATGCTCGACGGAGGATGGGCGAACGGGGTGGATTTTACCGACCCGTCAAGGGGCGACATGCAGCGCAGAATGAACGCGTTGCGCGCAACGCCGGAAGAAACGGAACAGATTGCCGAAAAGACCGTTTACAAGGGCGGCGCACGCAGTACTGACGACCTCAACTACCCGCCGGAACGAGACATTTTTTCAAGGCGCGGAAAGAAGGACAAGAAGGTGTACGGCTACCAGTCGTTCCCAGAATACAACATCGAGAAATTCGGAGACAAGTGGAACGCAGTTCGCGACATTGCGGACGATATGGAAAATAGCGTGTTCCGCGACGAGAACGGAAAAGTTGTACGCAAGCTGATGAACCAGGAAGAAAAGGAGCTTTTCGACTTGCTCAAGTCGGATGCGGACAAGGACGTAAAGATAGTCCTCGGATACACGCCCGAAAAGATCATAAGCAAGAACAAGTTCCTCGGAGACCGCGTACCGTTCTCGCAGGAAACGATGAAGAAGCTCGAAGACTTCTCGAAATACAATCGAGTACGCGGGTTCTCGCAGGAGTTCGTGAACAAGGTACGCAACCTCGCCAACGAGAACGATTTCACTGCTGACATCGTATCGCAGAACATACGCCGAGAATTTGACGACACTGGCAAGCGTGCCGCTACGATAGAAAGGGCTTTCACCTATGCGAAGGGCGACGAAGGCATAGCGGTAAAGAAGGGCTACAGGAAGGCCATAGACCGTTTCTCGGACACCCTCTCCGACTATGCCGACGGACGCGTAGGAGCGGTAGGCAAGAACGCCAAGGGCGAAGACTACATAGTAGGCAAGGACAAGATGAAGAGCTATGCCTACACCTACCTTGCAAGGGTGCAGGAAATTCTCAAGAACCGTGGAGCCCTCGACGCAGACCAGATTGCCGAGCTTTACGGCATGGCTACCAACTTGAACGATGTTACCGTGCAGAACGCCGTATTGAATCTTCTCCGTGACCTCAACATCCCGAAGGAAACGATAGAGAACTTCAAGAACGTGGGCGGCACGTATGCCATGCTCAACAAGGCCCGTACACGCATGAAGAGGAACGCCAACGAGGACAACCCGTTCAAGGGAACGATGGCGGCACCGATATACCCGCAGGAAGGCTTCAACGCCGCCAACGCGATAGGGTACAGGGCCCAAAAGAAAAACATCAAGTACGGAAAGGACGGAATCACCGTGAAGGACGACCCTACCGCCCTGGGCATGGGTACAAGGACCGTGTACAACCTCGGAAGGAGCGCTTTTACGGGTTCCGACCGCAAGGATAGAAGGTAGTCGCCACCTCTATTATTAACCGTGGATATGAAAAGCGTACTTCTAGGCGGACTTAAAGTTTTCTTGGTGAACGACGGGGGAAAACCCCTGTCGGCTCCCGGAGGCCGCGCCAAATTTTTCACGGCTAACACTTCCACTCCAGAGACCGTGTATTCAGACATGGCCCTCACGCAAGAGACCGCGCTCGGCCCCGAGGTGGATACCGACCTGCTCGGATACCTACCCCCTATATGGCTCAAGACCGACCGTCTCTACAAGGTGCAGGTGTTCCAGCGCGTACCCGGCTATCCCGAACAGTGGACGATGCTCTGGGAAGTGGACAACGTGGGCTATATCGACCCGCACGAATCCGAGGAACCTGGAGTCTATCCGATAATCGTGGATTCCATTTCCGCGCTCAAGACCGTGGACTATACGGCCCATACCGTCGCACTCGTTCTAGGGTACTACGAACCGGGCGACTGGGGCGAACCGTCAACGTTCCGCTTCGAGCCGGAATGCAGCAAGGCGCCTGACGACGGGGCATACGTTCTCCCGTCCGACATGCAGCAGTCTTCCGACGGAAGGTGGGTTCAGCAGTTCGAAGGCGACATTCTCGATGTACGCAAGTTCGGGGCGCTCCCCAACCTCACGGAAAATTCCGACGTCACGGGTCGTGTCGTATCCGCCTGCAACTACATGCAGTCGAGGGCTACTGACGGGCTCTCTCCGTTCACGATAGGGTTTGTCGCTCCAGGTCATTACGACTTTGTAGGAAACTTCGACTTTACCGTCCATACCTGGACGGACCTCTCGGACAACACCGTCCATCCGATGCAGTGGTTCATCGGTAACGACGTGGTGCTCAACAGCATAGCTGAAACTGCTACGACGTTCACTCTATCGAAGGACACGGTATGCGTTTCCGCCACGGAACTCGTCGGAGGGAATTGCAGGCTGAACGTCGAGGGCGACGGAAAGATTGTCGTCGATCCCGCGTGGTGGGGCGACCGCGACTGCCACGTAGAGGACTGTCACGTAAAGTGCAACTCTTTGGTTACCAACGACATACACTTCGAGAGGTGCATTGTAGAGTCGAACGGCTGCATAGGCGGAAACGCGTTTTTCGAGGACATGGCTTTCAGCGAGTTCTGGCTCGTGGACGGCTTCGACTTCGGGGAACTCACCCTTACCGGCTGTAGGTACGGCGTCGAGGATTGCCGTTCGGGCGATTCCTACGTAGCGATAAAAAATTCGCAGGGCGATCCGGACTACGGTGACATGAAGTACCGATACGTCACCAACGCCCCGCTGCTCGCAGGAAATGTGTCCATGGCGAACGCCATAGGCAGCGTCGTGGTGTCTGGAAGCGGTTACACGAACATAGAGCTGGACAACTGCACCCTAACCGTTGTGACGCCGGAAGAACCTTCCGCAACGCAACCGAGGCTCTATGCGTACAACTGCGCTATAACGTTCGCCGGAGGATGCGATTTCGCGTCCGTCAGGATGAGAAGGTGTTCCACGGCAGGCGCTACGGTGCAGGTCGTGGGCAACGCCCTTTTCGACTACTGCGACATGCTCGCGCCGTTGCAGGTCCATGGCGACTTGACATTGAAGAACAGCACAGTAGGCGCAAGCGTTATTCACACGGCAATCACCACGACGCTGAACCTCGTAATGACTAACAACATTATCGGGGCGCAGTACACGATGGGCGGCACGCAGCACAACACGGAAGTCCACGCGATAATCACTGGCAATACGGGCACAGTACCGATGCCTATCGTTGTTGACCGCACGTTGCTGTACCTTGAGGACGCGAGACACTCCTATTCGTACAACGGAAACACGGGTACGTTCATTCCCGATGTAACGCAGCCGGTCACGTTCAATGCGGACGTGAGGTACACATACGGAACTGTTCCGGCGAACGGAGGTGCATACAGGACTCTTTCAAGGGGAGCCTACGGTAACGTCGTACAGATATGGAACTCCACTACGTTCTTCGACAACGTACAGTTCTTCCGAATAGGTTCCGACTATTTCAAGGTGCAGGTGCGTGTAGTAGGATGGCAGGCTACGGTGGATTCCGTAGATACGGACCACGTTTCCGTAGAGGAAGCCCTAGTAGGCGCTTACCACCAGGACGGCATGACGTGGGGCATAAAGCCTTACTGGGTGAATCCGGACGACCCCGACAGCGATTTGATTTCCGTATTCCAGCACGCCCTTTTCCGTGGCGTCAAGGCCCACGATTTTGACGAGACTCTTAACGACTATTCGATGACTATTTCACTTGTTTACGAGAATATGGAGAAGCACCAATGATTACGAGAATAGCATCCAATCCTGTATTCTACGCTCACGACATAAACGGAAGACCGCTTGTCGGAGGGATGCTTTTCACTTACGAGGCGGGAACGAGCAATCCAGCACCCACGTACAGGGACAAGTACGGGACTAACTTAAACACGAACCCGGTAGTCATGGACGAACGCGGCGAGTGCGTTATATACCTACAATCCGACAAGGAATACAAGTTTGTACTCAATGATGCCGAAGGAAGCGTGCTTTGGGAAATGGACGGAATATAGAGCGATTGGGGCTGCCTCGGAACTTAATTTATAGGAGACTTAACTATGCACCATAATATAATTATCAAAGACGGAGACTCCACCAAGGTAAAAAATAAAATCCTTGTGGACGGGGTCCAGTTTGTCGATGAAAAACCTGTCAAAGGCAGTTCCAACATGGTAACATCGGGCGGCGTTTACAACGCCATCAACGGCGCTGGAGGAGCGAAGGAAATCGTCTATTTCGACATCGACCCGAGCGATCCTCCGTCCGGTCTCTATGACTCTATCGCGGTGACGCTTTCCAACGACAAGGAACCTGTAATCCGCATCGACGACGCCGTATATTTCTACACCGCTACTGGAACAGACAAGTACGTGTTCGTTGGCGGCTACAAGAATGAAGCGGTCGGCTACACTGAAATCGAGGTGTCCGACGACGACAGCGTGACATCGAAGTCTGTCGATGACAAGGTGTTCAACATGTACCTGCTCTACAAGACGGACCCTGCATCTCCGGGTGACCCTCCGGGTACTGAGGACTACTGGGTCTGTGACGCGGACAAGCATATCATCACCAAGGACGAACTCTTGGCGGCACACGCGGATTGCAGGTACTTCATCCTCAACAACGATGTCGAACCCGACTCGAACAGCAGGAAGTATTTCGCGTCTGTGACTGACATTACGGACATCTCAGTTCGACTCCAATTCTACATGATGGCAGAATCTGCTGTAAATGCCGCCGATTTCTTCCAAAAGATTGTTACATGCGATTCCGAAGGGCGACTGTATGTACTGAGTAGCTACAGTGCAAATTTGATTGGAATGAATCAGGCCAGTCTCGGATATGTAGCATTGCCTACG
>JAEEGH010001291.1_pt1 | contig 73025 bp, 68 predicted proteins | sample 9134181 | NCBI WGS metagenome assembly JAEEGH01 (sample SAMN16246544, study PRJNA631951) | gut metagenome | biome: gut microbiome; feature: rumen; material: DP-attached | host: Bos | place: Iran: Karaj | collected 2018-10 | reverse complement strand
GTTCCGACCCGCACGAAAGGCGTAATGATTTGAGCACTGTCTCGACAATGCATCCGGTGAAATTGAAGTACCAGTGAAGATGCTGGTTACCTGCGCCAGGACGGAAAGACCCCATGGAGCTTTACTCTAGCTTGATACTGGGATTCGATGCTGTATGTACAGGATAGGTGGGAGACTAAGAAGTGAGGACGCCAGTCTTCATGGAGTCAATGTTGGGATACCACCCTTGCAGTATTGGGTTTCTAACCTGCGCCAGTGAACCTGGCGGGGGACAATGTCTGGTGGGGAGTTTGACTGGGGCGGTCGCCTCCGAAAGGGTATCGGAGGCGCTCAAAGGTTCCCTCAGAATGGACGGAAACCATTCGAAGAGTGCAAAGGCAGAAGGGAGCTTGACTGCGAGACCGACGGGTCGAGCAGGTACGAAAGTAGGACTTAGTGATCCGGTGGTATAAAGTGGGATTGCCATCGCTCAACGGATAAAAGCTACCCTGGGGATAACAGGCTTATCACTCCCAAGAGTTCACATCGACGGAGTGGTTTGGCACCTCGATGTCGGCTCATCGCATCCTGGGGCTGTAGCAGGTCCCAAGGGTTGGGCTGTTCGCCCATTAAAGCGGTACGCGAGCTGGGTTCAGAACGTCGTGAGACAGTTCGGTCCCTATCCGGCGTAGGCGAAGGATATTTGAGAGGAGCTGCCCTTAGTACGAGAGGACCGGGGTGGACGGACCACTGGTGTATCTGTTGAGGACCAACCTCATGGCAGAGTAGCCAAGTCCGGCCGGGATAAACGCTGAAGGCATCTAAGCGTGAAGCCCCCCTCAAGATGAGATATCCCATGCAAGACATGTAAGACCCCTTGAAGACGACAAGGTAGATAGGGCCAAGGTGTAAGTGCAGTAATGTATTCAGCTGATGGTCACTAATAGGTCGAGGGCTTATCCAAAAGGTCTGTGATATTTGAATTTCAGTATTCGATTTTTGAGGTATATACCTTAAATGGCCCAGTGGCTCAGTTGGTTAGAGCGCCGCCCTGTCACGGCGGAGGTCACGGGTTCGAGTCCCGTCTGGGTCGTAATGAATAAGGGATCTTAGCTCAGCTGGGAGAGCATCTGCCTTACAAGCAGAGGGTCATAGGTTCGAGCCCTATAGGTCCCATATATGCCGATGTGGCTCAATTGGCAGAGCAGCTGATTTGTAATCAGCAGGTTATCGGTTCGAGTCCGATCATCGGCTCTAAAAAACTGAATAAGTTTTTTATGGATGGATTCCCGAGTGGCCAAAGGGGACAGACTGTAAATCTGCTGCAAATTGCTTCGGTGGTTCGAATCCACCTCCATCCATTACTCTTTAACGCGGGGTGGAGCAGTCTGGAAGCTCGTCGGGCTCATAACCCGAAGGTCGTAGGTTCAAATCCTACCCCCGCTACTAAGGTGATAAATCACCGTTTGCCCAGATAGCTCAGTTGGTAGAGCAGAGGACTGAAAATCCTCGTGTCACTGGTTCGATTCCGGTTCTGGGCACTTAAAGAAAGCTTCAATCGCAAGGTTGGAGCTTTTTTCTTGTTGATTTTGTATTTCTTATTTTGTAACATACTCTAAGAAGCAAAGTATTTTTATGAGATTAGTCATATGTTTTCATTCAGAAAAAGATCACAAGATAACAAGCTAAAAGAGACTTTCAGATATGATCCCGAAACACAATATCCCGTTATAAAGAGTTCTATCTGCACAGGCGAAAAAGTAGCAGGATTCAAGAACAGGAGCGATGGTCATTTCACGGAAGTGATGCTCATAAGATCTCCCGAGGAAGAACAAAGGTTTAAGGATATTTATGGTCTTGATACCGTAAAAACGGAGTATTAAGGTTAAGGAAGAAAGAAATGAGCAGAGAATTTCACTGTCCTTCATGTGACAAGAAGCTATTTACCTATGAAGAACGAACAAGAAAATACGGCAGTCTCTTAAAAGAATGCAAAAAGTGCGGAGCACAGTACCTGGATCCGAGATACTATGAGCTGGCAATAGACGGAATTCCCGAGGATGAATTTGGAGTAGGCAGGTATTCTCTGGCTATACTGATCGGTGCTTTCTTCGGATGGAGAGGTATCCGTACTGCCAACATCTACATGTATACGGGAGCAGATCCGGTCAGATGGCTACTTCCCATATCATTTATCCTTATATCTTTTATAGTTGTTATCGCCGGATTATATGAGATATTTACGATAGCAACAGGGCTTAAAAGAAAGAAAATGGAAAGACTCTATGAGGAGTCGAAGGCTAGAATGAAAGACTCTGGTTATATATATACACTTCAAAAACACGGATATATGATTCCCGAGGAATATAACTTATGAAAAAGACAGCAGTAGTTTTTCCCGGTGTGGGATATACAAAAGACAGACCGCTTTTATACTTTGCCGGCAAGCTGGCCGCAGCAAACGGCTATGAACGGATTCATCTTGATTTTTCAGGAATAGACTGGAGCAAGGAAAAGCTTAAGGATAAGGAGTTTCTGCTAAATACTCTGGAGTACTGCCTTAATAAGACCGATGAATTGCTTAAATCTGTTAACCTGACAAAAGATGACAGTATCCTGTTCATATCAAAGAGCATAGGAACTGTTGTTGCAACCGCTTATGCTGACAGACACGGCATTGAGGCTAAGCAGATATGTTTTACACCGCTTGAATTCATAGACAGATTCATTAAGGATGAGAACGGGCTTATCTTTTACGGAAGCGCAGATCCCTATGCGGATCCTGAAATGATCGCAGATATATGCAGGAAAAAGACACTGACGTCATATTGTATTGAAGATGCCAATCATTCACTGGAAACAGGAGATGTATTAAAGGATATAGATAACCTTTTATCTGTGATGAATAAGGTAAATAATTTTATAAATCTTTTATAAATTGAGGGGTTCATACCCCTTGATTTTATTTTATAAAGGGACTATAACACTGGTAGAACGAGATAAACGAAACGCCAACTGAATATGGGCATTCCGCGAACTTCCCTGTTCTCAATTTTTGAAACTAACGGAGGAAAAGACAAATGACTACTTTGAAAGTACAAAAAAGAGACATGGAAACAAAGGCAAAAGCATTAAGAAGAGAAGGCTTTGTAACTGGCAATCTCTTTGGCAAGGAGATCAAGGGATCCATACCGCTTAAGATCGAAAAGAAGGATGCCGAGCAGATCCTTAAGACATGCTTGAAGGGAAGCCAGCTTTTTGTTGAACTGGACGGCAAGAAATACGATGTTTTGCTGAAAGAGATCGATTATGATTCTATCAAGAAACAGGTACTTGAACTGGACTTCCAGGCACTGGTTAAAGGTGAGGTTGTTCATTCCGTAGCCGAGATAGTTCTTCATAACAAGGACAAGGTTGTTGAAGGAATACTTGAACAGCTCTTACCAGAAGTATCATACAAGGCACTGCCTGAAGCATTGGTTGACAGGATAGATGTCGACTGCAGCAACTTAAGACTGGGAGATACACTTAAGGTAGCTGACCTTGATATAGCTAAACACAAGGATCTTACTATTCTTACTGATCTTGAGACTCCGGTTGTCAGTGTTGTGGCACCGCACAATAAAGCTGTTGAGGAAGCTGAAGAGCCTGAAGGAGCAGAAGAAGCCACTGAGAAATAGCATATATGATTCTAAGGACCTGTTGTCTTATGACAATGGGTCTTTTTCTTGTCTTGCCCGTTATGCTATTATAGATATGTTGTATCTTTTTAATAAGGAGTATACAGGATGATAGCGCTGATAGTCGCATATGCAAAAAACAGGGTCATAGGAAATAAAGGACAGATCCCCTGGAGGATCAAGGGAGAACAGAAGCGTTTTAAAGAACTCACAACCGGCAACGTGGTAGTAATGGGAAGACGCTCTTATGAGGAGATAGGCAGACCGCTTCCTAATCGCATGACATATGTTGTCAGCAATACAAAGAACTTTGATGAGGAAGGTGTAAAGACCGTTAAATCCCTTAAGGAAGCTATCGATCTTGCCGCTGATAAGGATATATACATATCGGGCGGTGCAGGACTTTATAAAGAAGCAATAGATCTTGTCGATGTAATGTACAATACGGAGATCGATGCTGTAATAGAAGGAGATACATATTTTCCTCTGTTTGATGAAAGCGAATTTGTCAAAACCATTGATGAATGTGTGGACGCAGAGATCCCGTACAGATATGTAACATATACAAGAAAATCAGCATGGGAGAGACATCCTGTAAGTAAAAAGGAAACAATAAAGTATTATCCTATTGAAGAGCTTGATAAAACAGGTATTGTCATATCTTTGTACACGACCAATCGCGACAGTGCATGGAAATACGGCAAGCTCGGAGCGGATAAAAACTGTAAAAAGCTTGCAGACACGCTTAAGATAGATATCAATGATATGGTCATGCTCAACCAGACACATTCAGACGGCATCAGAGTCATTACACGAAAAGATGCGGGAGAGATGGTAACAAGACCTCTTACAAAGGATGGCTTTGACGGCATGATAACAAATGAAAAAGGTTTGCTTCTGTGTACAGTTGAGGCAGACTGTGTGCCTGTATATCTTCTTGATCCTGTGCATGAAGCGATAGGAATGGTCCACAGCGGATGGAAAGGGACTGCAAAACAGATAGCTGCAAATGCTGTTAAGCTTATGTCTGAAACATATGATTGCAGACCTGAGGATATACGTATCGCTATCGGGCCGTGTATATGTGCAGACTGCTATGAAGTAGGTGAAGAACTAAAAGCAGAGTTTTCAAATGATTTCAGTGAGGATGAGCTTAGCAGGATATTTGTAAATCCTCATTCTGACAGATACAATCTGGATCTTAAAAAAGCTATATGCATCTCTTTAAAAAAGGTCGGAATAAAGGATGAGAATATAACAGATACAGGCAGATGTACCAAAGAAGATGACGAGCTGTGCTCATGGCGAAGAGACAATCCTGTAATGAGAAGCATGCTTACAGGAATAATGCTAAAGAAGGATTAACGCTTCTTGCTCATTTATTGGTGATGTAGTATGATTATCATCAGTGTTGACAAATAAAAAAGGAAGAATAAATATGGTCTGCGATAATATTTTGGAATATATCGGACATACTCCGATGGTAAGATTAAACAGAATGAATGATCCAGAGGCTGCAGAAGTGCTGGTCAAGTACGAAGGATTAAATGTAGGAGGTTCAATAAAGACAAGAACGGCCTACAACATGATAAAACAGGCTGAGAAAGACGGTATCATAAATAAGGATACCATTATAGTGGAGCCGACAAGCGGAAATCAGGGAATCGGACTGGCCCTTATCGGAGCTGTAAGAGGCTATACTACAAAGATAATCATGCCTGACAGTGTGAGCGAGGAAAGAAGACTTCTTGTTAAACACTACGGAGCAGAGGTCATACTGATCCATGATGCGGGTGATATAGGGGCATGCATGGATGAGTGTCTTCAGACAGCATTAAAAATGGCAAAGGAAGATCCCAGAGTATATATCCCCCAGCAGTTTGAGAATCCCGCAAATCCCAAGGTGCACAAGCATCATACGGGACTTGAGATCATGGAACAGGTCGCAGGACCCATACACGGATTCTGCTCAGGAATAGGTACCGGAGGAACGATAAGCGGCATCGGAGAGGTGTTAAAGGCACAGTATCCGGATATCGAGATCTGGGCAGTGGAACCGGAAAATGCGGCTATTCTTGCCGGAGGAAATATAGGTACCCATCTTCAGATGGGAATAGGCGACGGCATCATTCCCGCAAACTTAAATCAGAAGATCTATGATGATATCTATATCGTTACGGATGAAGAGGCTATACAGACAGCAAAGGATCTGGCCCGCAAGGAAGGCATCATGTGCGGTATCAGTTCGGGTACCAATGTCGCTGCAGCTTTAAAGCTTGCTAAAAAGCTCGGAAAGGGCAAGACAGTTGTGACCGTTCTTCCCGATACGGCTGAGAGATATTTTTCGACACCGCTGTTTGAAAACGACTGATAACCACAAAATATAGATTTATATATATCAATAATGAAGAAAAAAGGAAAATACTAAATGTGGTATTTTCCTTTTTTAGTGCCACTTTTCCTTGTGTTTTGACATGTGCTGTGATAAACTTGATACGGTGAATAGTGGGTAATTATTTGCTTTTTGCAGATACAAGATATTGTAGTACACCGTTTAAGAGGGAATAGTTTTGGACAAGTACGAGTACAAATTAAGATCCGATGAGATCAAATCACTTATCAAGCAAAGGGAGTTTCAGAAGGCTGTCGAGATAGCCGATACCATAGACTGGACCAGGGTCAGGAGTGTAACGACTCTTTGTACAATAAGCGATCTGTATAAGATAAACCGCCGCTACAGAGATGCCAAGATACTTCTTGAACAGGCATACGAGAGATATCCAAACGGCAGGATGATCGTGTATTCTCTGTGTGAACTGTGTATAAAGATGGAGGAGATCGTACAGGCTATAGAGTATTACAAGCAGTTTGTACAGATGGCTCCGACAGATAACGGAAAGTTTATCCTTCAGTACAAGATATATGAAGCGCAGGATGTCAGTCTTGAAGAGCGTGTAGCTGTTCTTGAGGAGCTCAAGAAGCGTGATTACAAGGAAAAATGGGGATATGAACTGGCATATCTTTATCATCGCATAGGTCTTACAACGAAATGTGTAGAGGAATGTGATGAACTCATCGTCTGGTTCAGAGAAGGAACCTATGTAAAAAAAGCCATGGAGCTAAAGATGCTTCATCAGCAGCTGACCGAAAGCCAGATGAGTCTTTATGAGAGCATGCTTCCTCCAAAGGAAAGAGAAGCGTTTATTGCTCAGAACACCGTTGAGATGAGCAAGAAAAAGCCAGAAGATGATATTCAGGTAAAGACCATGGATATGAGCAAATACAACACGCTCAACCTCCAGAAGGAACTTGCTGAATCCATGAAGGACGTGCTGGTTGCAGATAACGGATTTGCGTCTCTTGTTCCTGATGCCAACGGTCAGGCTGTTCAGGGTACATATATTCCCGATGACTTCTCAATAGACAAGAGAATAGGCACCACTACGGAAAAGATATCAAGAACACTGGTAACGGAAGAACCCATGACAGGAGAGGATTCTCCTCTGCCTTCAATTTCCTCAGGTGCATCAACCCAGATGCTTCACGATACGGGAGAAATGGAGGAGCTGTTCTTTGAAGACAACAGAGCTGACAGGACTCCTGCACCAGCATATCCTGTAGAAAGCATAGATGCTGCATCGGATGAGATAAACGAAAGTATTGCAAACGACACATCACAGTTCCCTGCATATGATCCTGTAAAGGATCTTGAACTGACCATGATGTACAGCCCTCAGGGAATAAACGATGAACTCAGGGAAGCTGACGGCGATATAGATGAAGAGGCTGTTGAGGAAGCCGAGATACCAAAGGTAGGAACAACCACGGCAGAGCTGTTCAATATCGATGATACAGTTGAGATCGTTGAGCCTATCGAGGCGACCAAGGTATTCAACAGAGAAGAGCTTCAGGCTGTTGCAAAGGCATACAATACATCTTTGCAGGCTGATAAATATGATTTTGATTTCAGCGATGCTAAGAAGCCTCAGCCAAAGGCAATAGAAGATTATATCTCCGAGGATATCGGCGATAAGAATACAGAGGAGCTTTTAGCTCTTATAGACCAGAGAGTAAAGGAAGCCGTTGAGAAGGCCTTTGATATAAACAGACCGGTTGTTGTGCCTCAGCAGTATGCGGCAAATCCTTATATATATGAAGAGCCTCCCAAGGCTATGGAAAACGTACTCTCGCAGGAAGCTGACGGACAGATAAGCCTTGTGGTTCCTGAAACTACAGCTGTTGAAAAGCAGATAACAGGACAGTTAAGCTTTAACGATATCCTTAACGAGTGGGAAAATACCAAAAAGCAGAACCAGGTCAAGTTTGAACAGAATCTGGCTACCAAGGTACTGGAGGAAACCGGAAGTCTGTTTACTCCTACCGAATCGATTCAGGTTGACGGCATACTCGAAAAACTTGAAAGAGATGAGATACCGGACAGCGACGATATCGATACAGAGGCAGAATATGAGAAATACCTTGCAGAACTGATGGAACAGGAGCAGGGCGAAGAAGCTGAAGCTGCTGAAACAAAAGAAGAAGAAAACGAGGAGCCTTCTACAGAGGAACAGCCTTCTGAAGCAGAAGAACCCAAAGCAGAGGAAAGCATAGAAGAAAGCGAAGATGACGGTGTCGAGGAACTGACTGAGATAGAAGATACTACCGAGTCTGAAGCTGAGACAGAGACCGTAACCGAGCCTGAAGCTGAAGAAGATGAGGCTGAAAATGAATCTGAGCCTGAGGAAGAATTACAGGATCAGGAGCCTGAAATTAAGCCGGAGGCAGAAGAAACTGAGTCTCAGCCCAAAGAAGATAAAGAGGAAGAGCAGTTAAAAGAAACCGAGCCTGAATCAAAAGAGCCTGAAGCAGAGCCTCAAAAGCCCGAAAGCGAGCCGAAGATTAAGGAAGAAGCACCCAAGGCTGAAAAGGATTATAATGACAGTTCTTCAAGGAGCATGAACGATGATGAGCTAGCTTTATTCGGTCAGTTTGCACAGACCAAGACAGCAAGACAGAATCTGTTACGCTCGTTGGATAAAATAAGCTTAGCGGCATATACGGGTAATGTATTCGTTACCGGAGAGACAACAGAGGAATCTGTTGATCTTGCAAAGAACGTAATAAGATATGTAAAGAATACCGATGCAAACTTTACCGGAAAGATCGCAAAGGTTTCGGGAGAAGCGCTTAACAACAAGATGGTAAGCGTCATGGTTGAAAAGCTCGCTAACGGCGGTCTCATCATCGAGAAAGCCAGCGGCATGAGCGCAGAGACAACGAAGAATCTGTTAAGAGCCCTCAATCAGGAAAATACCGGAATCGTAGTTGCACTTCAGGATACCAAGAAGAACATGCATAAGATGATGGAATACTTTGACGGTATGAAGCAGATCATCAATGTTCACATCGAGGTTGAGGAACTCAGCGATGATGCACTGGTTGCATACGGAAAGAAGTATGCGGAACATCTTGAGTATTCTATAGATGATATGGGTATACTTGCACTGCATACACGTATAGATGAGCTGCAGACCAGTGACCATGTGGTAACGGTTGCTGATGTAAGGAGCATCATAGACGAAGCGATCGAGAAAGCAAACAAGAAGACGCTTAAGCACTTTACAGACGTATTGTTCGCCAAGAGATATGATGAGGAGGATATGATAATCCTCAGAGAAAACGATTTTCTTAGTTAATAATCTGCCGGATTGGGGTATCCGGTAAAGAGAGGGGTTTTACGTGGCAGACAGGAAAAAACAAAAAGTATTTATCTCGAATGATGATCAGTATCTGTTCGGACAGAGTACTCACTATGAGATATATAAGAAACTTGGTGCACATCTTTCATGCGAGGACGGTGTTGACGGAGTATTCTTTGCCGTCTGGGCACCTAATGCGGAAACAGTACATGTAGTCGGAACTTTCAATGAGTGGAACGAAAAATCACATCCGCTTAAAAAACTCGGTCCCGGCGGTATATTTGCCGGATTCTATCCGGGTATAAAAGAGGGAGAGTTATACAAGTATCTGATAACCACACCTGAAGGAAAGAAGCTTTACAAAGCGGATCCGTATGCAAACTGGGCGGAATTAAGACCCGGAACAGCATCAAGGATCGCTGATCTTAGCAGGATCAAATGGAGCGATTCCTCATGGATGAAGGCAAGAGCAGGCAAGGATATGAACAGAGAACCTCTTGCCATATATGAGTGCAACATAGGCTCATGGATGAAGCATCCGACCGGCGAGGACGGTTTCTATACATACAGGCAGTTTGCCGACAGGATAGTTGAATATCTTTCCGATATGAAATACACTCATGTGGAACTCATGGGTATCGCTGAATATCCGTTTGACGGTTCCTGGGGATATCAGGTTACCGGATATTATGCACCGACATCCAGATACGGTTCGCCGGAGGATTTTGCATATCTTGTAAATCTTCTTCATAAGAACGGTATCGGCGTAATCCTTGACTGGGTACCCGCGCATTTCCCGAGAGACGCACACGGTCTGTCAGAGTTTGACGGAACATGTCTGTATGAACATCCAGACAAGAGAAGAGGCGAGCATCCCGACTGGGGTACAAAGATATTCAATTATGCAAAAACAGAGGTAAAGAATTTCCTCATTGCAAATGCACTGTTTTGGATAAATGAATTCCATATAGACGGCCTGAGAGTAGATGCCGTTGCTTCTATGCTTTATCTTGACTATGGCAGGAAGAGCGGAGAATGGCTGCCGAACAAATACGGCGGAAACGAGAATCTGGATGCAATCGAGTTCTTCAAGCATCTCAATTCCGTGATCAGAGGTCTTGATTCGGGCGTTATGACAATAGCCGAAGAATCAACAGCATGGCCTAAGATCACAGCAAGTGTCGAGGATGACGGACTCGGATTCAGTTTCAAATGGAATATGGGCTGGATGCATGATTTCTGCGAATACATGAAGCTTGATCCGTATTTCAGGAAGAACAATCACCATGCGCTCACGTTTGCGATGAGCTATAACAGCTCTGAAAACTATATACTTCCACTCTCACATGATGAAGTTGTTCATCTTAAGTGTTCCATGGTAGAAAAGATGCCGGGATACAAGGTTGATAAATATGCCAACCTTCGAGTAGGATATACGTTCATGTTCGGACATTGTGGAAAGAAGCTTCTTTTCATGGGTCAGGAATTCGGTCAGGAGAGGGAATGGTCCGAGGCAAGAGAGCTTGACTGGTTCCTTCTAAGCGAGCCTCTAAACAAGGGAATGCAGGAATATGTACGCGAACTGCTCTCACTGTATCGAAAGAACAAGGCCATGTATGAGATAGACAATGACTGGGGCGGATTTGAGTGGATAAACTGTGATGATGCCGACAGGAGTACATACAGCTTTATCAGAAAGAGTTCTGACGGAAGGAAAAAGCTTCTGTTTGTCTTAAATATGACACCTATCATGCGTGAGGAGTATGCAGTGGGCGTACCGACATCAAAGAAGGTTAAGCTTCTTCTAAACAGTGATGACGAGCGTTTTGGAGGAAACGGACACAGCATACCGGATACAATAATTCCAAAGCCTTACAAGTGCGACAACAGGGATTACACATTGAATTTTGACCTGCCGCCGTTTTCTGCCGTGATATTTGAAATCTAAATATGTTATACCATCGCCCTCAGATATTTGTCTGGGGGCTGATTAATTGAGGAGGAAAAAATGAAAACAAAGTTATTAAGGAGTGTGATCATCATATGCATGTTAACCGTTATGCTATGTGGATGCACAAAGAAAAACGAGACTGTAATTGATACTCAGACAAGTGAAGAAAAAGATGCGGATGACGGAGGGATGAATGCGATAAATCCGTGGCATGAATGCAGTCAAAAGGAAGCTAAAGATATTGCGCCAAGGCTGTTTAAGGCTCCAGAGGGCGCAACAAACATAAACTGGAGCATGATGGATGCAAAGGATGATGCACAGCCGATGGTGCAGATGTCTTTTGATCTGTCAGGCACAAGTTTTAATGCACGTGAACAGCTTGTCGGCAAGGAGGAGATCACAGATATCTCCGGCATGTACTATGACTGGCAGCTTACAGATAAAGTCAGACTGGCAAACTGGGGCGAAGGAAACATGACAGGTGAAGTTCATGCATTTAACGGTGATGATGAAGATGCACAGCTCATTTTGTGGTTTGATATAGAAACAGGCGCGGCATATTCACTTTCTGCAACGGGACCTGATCTTGACGGGCTTGACATTCAGGCTGTTGCTGAGCAGATGTATGACCCTTCAAATGAGGAAGATATTCCTGATTCAGAGGATTATGATGAAAACGAACATGTTTATCTTGATATAAGCGGCTGCGATACATTTACTCAGATAATAGACAAGAAGCTCACAGAGGGCATGGGTTATGTCAATACCGATATAGGTGATACAAATGTCCTTATGGTCACATCGTATGTGTATGACAACAATGCGGGAGAGAACGATCCCTTCTGGGCAGCTATCGATGCAGAGATATATTATTACGATGAAGACGGCAGTATCCGATGCATGGGATATGTAACAAGCGGAGGCACGGCATATCCTCTGGCGATAGCAAACGGCAAGCTTTATGTAGGAAACAACCACGGCATGGCAAAATACATAGCTGATCCTGATCTTGGTCTTGTTCTCATAGATGACGAGGCATGGGTGGAATATGATTCTGACGGAAAAGAAACATATTATCACAGAAGCGATACAAAGGGTACGATAGGAGATGAGAACGGGATCGTTAAGGATGATTCAGTTATGAACAGCTATTTTGATGAGTATTTTGATGCTAAGGTGCTGTATTTTGACAAAATAGTGAAAAACTAAAGAAAAAAGCAAGTCATGCCGAAATAAAGAGTGAAGATTTTCTTCGCTCTTTTTATTTACAATGAGGTAGCTTATGAGAATTGGTAACAACATGGATATGCCTGTATCGGAACAGGTTCAGGCGGCTAGAACAGCCAATTACTCTAAGGCGGATATTATATCGAATTCGATCAGATTGGACATTACTGATATAGGTAAGGATACCGGTTTAATAATTGATCAGGGAAGATCAATGCAGGATGTTATAGACGAAGCGGGAGCCTTAGATGTTAAGACACAGACAGACTATATGGTAGTAATGTCTAATACTATGTCTGAAGAAGATTATGCAAAGATGTGCAGGGACGGATTTAAACCGGGAGAGATGAATCCTGAGGAATCCGTTACCATCCTGGATCATATCAAAGCCGTTATGGCGCAGTCAGGTGAAGTGGTAGAAGGCTACAATGATGATCTTGATATCTCTAAACTTGAGCAGATAACAGGAAGCAGAGCAGATGCCAACGCGCTTTTAAGTGCCATGAAACAGGCAGACATTCCCGTAAATGAGACAAATGCAAAGAAGATAAATGATGCCGCACGCAATATCGCCGAGGTGAGTGATATCAGTGACAGCGCCATCAGGTTTATGTTGGTCCAGAATCAGCAGCCGACTATCGAAAATGTCTATATGGCAAGTTTTTCCGCACAGGGAAGCGGCACAGAGCAGGCAAGGGGATATTATTCTCTTGGCATGCAGGGATATCTTGCAAAGAAAGCCGATGCATCAGACATATCTTCTATAATGCCTGATATACAGAAAACGGTTGAAGGCTTTGAGCTTGAAAATATCGATGAAGAGACAGGAATAAAAGAGGCCACATGGCTTGTTGAGCGCGGTCTTGACATAACAAAGGCCAACATAGAAAAGCTTGATGAGCTAATGAGCATAAAGCTTCCCAAGGATTATAAGCAAGCCTGTGAAAGAGCGGCATTTTCTCTTGGCAGGGGTGATGAGCCAAAGAAGGCTGATCTTATAAAGGATACGCAAAACCTGTATGATAAAGCAGCATCTATCATAGAAAAGACTGAAAAGATAAGCGATGAACAGGTTAAGGAAACTCTGAATGCAGGAAAGATCCTTAATCTTAAAAATCTCTGGAGTGCAAAGGAAACCTTTGGAGTAACTTCAAACATTTCAGCTGAGATCTCTGCTAAGACTGTTACAGACGGACAGGCCGTGCTTGAAGAAGTAAGACTTAAAATGACATTAGATGCAAATGTTGCAATGCTAAAGCGAGGTATCGAGATCGATACTCTTCCTCTCAGCAGACTTGTCGAGGAAATAAGATCAGCTCAGCAAAATATTGATGACATTCTTGTTTCCAAAGAAGCGTCAGGTAAGAATTCAACTCTGATAGAGCAGGGAGCCCAGGTATACAGAACAACCCTTAAGGCTGTAAACGATATACCTTACCTGCCGGCAGCGGTCATCGGACGACTTAAGATAGAACAGGAATACTCGTTAACGACAGTTCATGAAGTCGGAACCGATATGAAAGCCCGTTATGAGGCAGCAGGTCAGTCTTATGAAACACTTATGACCGCACCAAGAAGAGATATGGGAGATTCCATTTCAAAGGCTTTCAGAAATGTTGACGATATCCTGAACGATCTTGGTATTGAGACTGATGAAGCCAACAGAAAAGCGGTAAGGATCCTTGGCTACAACAGCATGGAGATAAATGAGGAATCCATCAGTCAGATAAGAGAGGCAACGGACAGAGTCATGAACGCAGTAAATGCCCTGACTCCGGCCAAGACTCTTGAACTCATCAGACAGGGTATCAATCCCATGCAGATGAGTATAGATGAGCTGACAGAAGTTCTCTCAAATCTCTCGCCTGAAGAAGCCGATGAAAAATATTCGAGATTCTTGTACAAGCTCGATAAGAGCGGTGAGATAAGCGATAGCGAAAGAGAAGCATATATAGGTATCTACAGATTCATCAACCGCCTTGAAAAAACAGATGCGGCTGCTATCGGTGCTCTTGTTAACAGTGAAAGAGAGATAACACTTAAGAGCCTGTTATCGGGAATGAGAAGCTCAAAGGCAAGATTTAACGAGACCATAGATGACAGTTACGGCTTCTTGCAGGATACAGTGAAAAAAGGTATCAGTATTTCTGATCAGATCGAGCAGGCATTTGCAAGATCGATCGGTAAAGAAAAAGACGAAAGACTGAATGAAGAGTACCTTAAAGAAGACTACAGAGAGTACATGGATGCAATAAGCTTGGGCAAAAACGCTGTTGATCAGCTGATTGAAAACGGTGATATGGTGACCGTGAGCAATATGGCGGCTTCAGAAGCACTCGCATCTGTTGACAGAAATGCATTCAGACAGCTTAAAGGATACGCTGAAAGAACTGAAGATAAAGAAAAAGAAGAATCTGTAAAAGAAGATTATGACAATGCTCTGACTGATCTTATCGACAGATTTGAAGACAGAGACAGCGCAAAGAAGGCATATGCTTCAGTAATAGAACTCGGAAAGCAGATAGTTGAGGATGTGCGTTACAGTGCAGACAATTCGATCGATCTTAGACAGATATCTCTTTGTCACAAGCAGCTGTCACTGGCACTGTCGCGTTCAGACAGGGAAAACTATACAGTTCCCGTAAATATAAACGGCGAGACGACGGCCATAAATCTTACTCTTAGACATGATAAGGATGCCAGGGGAGAGGTCAATATCGGCTTTGAAACGGATATGTTCGGCAGAGTTACGGTTCAGTTTAATGTATCATCTGACGGTATAAAAGGTCTGTTTGTTTCACAGAACAGAGAAGGTGTAGATGTACTTAAGCGTGTTTCCGAGAATATGAGTCAAAAACTTGAGGCTCCAACTGATTTCAGAGTTATAGTCGGACTTGAAAATCGTACATTTGCATCACAAAATGATAAGAATCAGACAGAAAATGCCGATATAAATAATATGGACACAAAAACACTATACGGGTTAGCAAAGGAATTTCTGAAAACTTTTGTTTCTCAGATGTAAAGGAGAGTTATTATGAGCATGAAGATCAACTACAACGTGTCAGCAATGCTGGCAAACAACTCACTTAAAACAAATGACAAGAAGCTGACGGATTCACTCAGACGCTTATCTTCAGGATATAAGATCAACAGCGCAAAGGACAATGCCGCAGGTCTTGCTATCAGCAGACGTATGAATGCTCAGATCAGAGGACTCAGGGAAGCGAATCAGGATGCCAAGGACGGTGTATCTGTAGTAGAGATAGCAGACGGTGCTCTTGCCGAATGTCATGATATACTGCAGAGGATTAATGAGCTTTGCGTTCAGTCAGCAAACGGAACAATGACAGACAGTGACAGAGGAGCTATCCAGAGCGAGATCAATCAGCTCTCCCAGGAACTTGTAAGGATAGGAAAGACGACCGAATACAACGGCCAGACACTTATGGACGGAACATTCGACCTTAAGGGATATGTTGAGAATAACAACAATGTAAAGGTTAAGTATTATTCGGATGCCGTAAAATTCAGTGATTATACGATAGATATCACCGAACCTGCAGCAGGAGATGAGATATATACATTAGACATGACCGATAAGAGCAACGGTGTAACAAGAGTGCTACAGGGTAAATTTGAAGACGGTCAGCTCATAGCAAAGGGCGAGGACGGATACGAGATCAGACTTGAGCTCAGGAGCGGATGGGAAAGCGAAAAGTCCCTGGATGTTGAACTTAAAGGCTACGGTGCCATGACACTTCAGATAGGTGCCAATGAGGGACAGACTCTTGATATGAGATTCCCCGAACTGTCGCTTTTAAATCTCGGACTCGGAGATACAGACGGAAATCTGACACTCGTTGCAGGTCCCAACGGAGATCCCGATCCTGCCATAGATTATGCACAGAAGGCTAAAGAAGCTATCTCAAAGGTAAGTGGAGCTATAGAATTCATTTCACAGATGAGAAGCCGTCTTGGTTCTTATCAGAACAGACTTGAGCATACACAGAACAATCTTGCTGCTTCTGAAGAAAACGTAACAGCCGCATATTCACGTATCATGGATACCGATATGGCGGAAGAGATGGCATCATACAGCAATCTGCAGATAGTTTCGCAGGCAGCAACTGCAATACTTGCACAGGCTAACGAAAGACCTTCGCAGATGCTTCAGCTGATCCAGTAAATAAACGGGAGGAGTATATATGGAAGACAGTTTGAAAAAGCAGTATGCAATGCGCATATCACAGGCAAACAATGTACAGATGATACTGATCTCTTACGAGATAATAGATACATACCTGCGTGATGCAAAGAACTTTAATGCGGGGACTGGCGACTATGTGATCAACATAGACAAGGCCAAAAGATGCATAGAGGAGATGATGAATAATCTTCACTATGAATATGATATCGCAAGAGATCTAAAGCAGCTGTATCTTTATATGAAAAAGAGATTGCGTCAGGCTATCTGTGAAAAGGATACGGATGCCATAGATGAAGTCAGAGGAATGATCAAGAATCTTCATGATTCATATGAATCCGTGGCGGATGCCGATGATTCAGAGCCTTTGATGAAGAATGCACAATCCGTTGTTGCGGGAATGACCTACGGAAAGAATCAGATACTGGAGGAATCCACGTCAGATATAAGCAGCAGAGGATACAGGGTATAAGGTTCTTATACAAGATCAGAGATAATGACCGGTTTTTACATATGTTTTTAAATTCATATGCTAAACCGGTCTTTTTTTGTGCATCAGCGTCTTTGATTATTAACAATTATGTGGTCGATATTCTTCATATCTGATATAATCTTATGAGGATAAATCTTGATAAGAAAGAAGGCATGGCTGTGAAACGTATAGTTTTAACAGGCGGTGGTACCGCAGGACACGTTACACCCAATATCGCATTGCTACCTTCATTAAGGAAGGCGGATTACGAGATTTTTTATATAGGATCCTATGACGGGATCGAAAAAAGGCTCATGGCCGATTTCGGCGTAGAATATCATGGTATCGCGACTGGTAAGTTCAGAAGATACTTTGATCTTAAAAACTTTTCCGACCCTTTCAGGGTTCTTAAGGGATACAGAGAGGCGAAAAAGATCTTAAAGGAGATCAAGCCTGATGTAGTATTCAGCAAGGGAGGATTTGTATCTGTTCCGGTTGTGCGTGCGGCAGCAGATCTTAAGATACCCTGTATAATTCATGAATCAGATATGTCCCCCGGACTTGCCAACAGACTCTGCATACCTGTAGCCGACAAGGTTTGCTGCAATTTCCCTGAGACTGTTTCAAAGATCCCGGCAGGCAAGGCCGTTCTTACAGGTTCTCCCATCAGGGCGGAACTGATGCAGGGAAGCATAGAGGCGGGATATAAGCTGTGCGGATTCAATTCAAGCAAGCCAGTTATCATGGTTATCGGAGGCTCTCAGGGTGCCCAGAGCATCAATGAGGCTGTAAGAGAATCGCTTGATACCCTTCTTAAGGATTTCCAGGTAGTACATATTTGCGGCAAGGATAAGATAGACAACCTTATGCTTTCTGTACCCGGATACAAACAGTTTGAATATCTTAAATCAGACTTAAAGGATGTATTTGCAATGTCTGATGTTGTTATTTCAAGAGCGGGAGCAAACGCTATCTGTGAACTGCTTGCTCTAAACAAGCCCAATATACTCATTCCTTTGTCAGCGGGAAGCAGAGGTGACCAGATACTCAATGCATCTTCATTTGAAGGACAGGGTTTCAGTGCTGTCATCAGAGAAGAGGCGCTCGATCCCATCTCGCTTGTCGAGACGGTTCATGAAGTATATCTTAACAGAAATCAGTACATCGAAAACATGGTAAGCAGCGGACAGCTCAATTCTATCAGGACTATAATGAATCTGATAGAGGATTGCGTAAGCGAGGCAGAAAAAAACAAATAGCATGATCATCAGGTTATTTGAAAAATACATGCAGGATATGGGATATAGCATATTCCAGACAGGATATCCTGAAATAAAAGAATATATAAAAGATGAGAACAGCTGTGTGAATATCCTTCAGGTAGTTGATATTGATCCCCAGACAGGGATGGATCATTCAATACTTTTAAAGCAGACTGAAGATATAAGGCATTCGATCCACAACAAAGATGTTCATGTCATGAATCTTATATTCTTTGAGCAGGAAGACAAGGCAAAAGCTGTTGCCGGTGATGAATATATGTGCTGGCTGATAGATAAATCAGATTCCAGACTTATCTTGCCTGAGGACAGCATTGAGGATTTTTACGGCTTAAAAAGCATTCTTGAAAACTGGCTTAACGAGACAGGCTCTTTGATAAAGAGCGGTGATATGCATGCGATAAACGAGAAGCTCATGACAAATGAGGAACGCGAGGCATATCATGAAAAGAGCAGCAAGAAACCTGCTCCGGTAGCTGTAACTCTTGTAATAGTAAATACGCTTGTTTTTCTAACAACTGTGATCATAGGAAATATCGCCGCAAACGGTGAAAATCCGTTCATTGCATCGGGAAGGATGGATTTTGACCTTGTAAGAAACGGCGAGTTTTACAGATTTATATCGGCCATGTTCCTTCATGCGGGTGCACAGCATCTTATAAGTAATATGGTGCTCCTCTACTTTATGGGAGAGATGGTCGAGAATAAGACCGGCTCTGTACGATTTGCCATTATCTATCTTTTATCAGGTATAATGGGCAATGTGGTATCATATAGCTATGAATGGATTTCTGGTAATAGATACACATCAGTCGGTGCCAGCGGTGCAGTCTACGGCATAATGGGAGCACTGCTGTACCTTGTGATCAAAAAGACTAAAGGCTTGAATATCCCGATAATGAGGATGATACTGCTTGTCGCATATTGTATTTACAGCAGTTTTGCAACATCTTATATAGATTACGCGGCACACATCGGAGGTCTTGTATTCGGATTTATAACGACATTTATTCTGTGTGCCATCAAAAAAGGAGGCGGGAGAGAAAGTGAAGGTTAATATTTACTATGGCGGAAGAGGACTGATGGACGATCCTACGCTTTTTGTGATCGACAAGATGCAGGCAGTTTTAGAAGAACTCAATGTCAAGGTTGAGCGTTTCATGCTCTGCGAACAGCGTGCAGCCATAACTACTCTGCCTCAGACGTTAAAGGATGTTGATGGTATCATACTTGCAACGACTGTTGAATGGTACGGTATCGGCGGATATATGCAGCAGTTTCTTGATGCATGCTGGCTGTATGGCGACAAGGAAAAGATCTCAAAGATCTATATGTGTCCAATAGTAATGTCAACAACCTACGGCGAGAGGGAAGGAAAGCTCAATCTCTCGACAGCATGGGAGATACTCGGCGGACTGCCCTGTTCAGGAATATGCGGATATATCGCAGATGCGGCATCTCTTGAGATAGATGACAGGTATACGACACTTATTGAAAAGAAAGCTGAAAATGTATACAGGACCATCAAACAGAAGATGGTAAGCTTCCCTGCCAGCAACCAGGCGGTAAAGCAGATGGTATCAGTTTCCACCAATACCGATCTTACCCCTCAGGAGTCGGAACAGCTGTCTCAGTATGCGGCCGATGACAGTTATGTTCAGCGTCAGAAAGAGGATATCCAGGATCTTGCAAGAATGTTCAAAGGCATGATGGGCAAGGAGGCGACAGAAGGAGAATCGTTTATTACGGCATTAAAGGAGCATTTTTCTCCTGTTGCTGGATTCAAGGCTTCATTTAGGATAATGATCGGAAAGAAGCCTCTTTCCATAACAGTCGACAATGCTGATGCCCAGTATTCTTTAGAGATGATAGACAAGGCGGATGTAGAGATAAGCATCACTGAAGAGACGATGCAGGACATTGTTGCCGGAAGGATGACTTTCCAGAGAGCATTCATGGCCGGAAATATGAAGATGAAGGGTGACTTCAAGCTGTTTAGGACTCTCGATGAGCTCTTCGTATTCATGAATTAGGAAGGAGAAAAAGATTGAAAGACGATAATTGTATTTTTTGCAAACTTGCAAACGGTATCATACCTACCAATTCGATCTATGAGGATGATAACTTCAATGTAATACTTGATGCGGGACCTGCTACAAAGGGTCATGCGCTGATCCTTCCCAAAGAGCATTACAGAAATATTTACGAACTGCCTGAGGATACGGCATCAGAAGTGTTTAAACTTGCAAAGCGCATGGCAGTCACAATGACTGAAAAGCTAAGTGCTGACGGATTCAATATCGTACAGAACAATGAAGAGGTGGCTGGACAGTCGGTATTCCATTTCCATATGCATCTCATCCCGAGATATAAAGGAGACGGACAGCATATTCTGTGGAAACCCACAGAGCCCACACAGGAAGAACTTAAGGCTGTAAGAGACAGCTTAATATAGTATAAAAGGAGATATATCATGAGTAACAAAGTATCTTTTGACTACTCTAAGGCATCAGTCTTTGTGGCTGATCATGAAGTAGAGAACATGAAAAAGCTTGTATTGGATGCAAAGGAGCTTCTTGTATCCAAGAAAGGTCCCGGAAATGATTTCCTCGGATGGATCGATCAGCCGGTGGCATATGACAAAGAGGAGTTTGCACGTATAAAGAAGGCTGCTGAAAAGATCAAGCAGGATTCAGATGTACTGCTTGTTATCGGTATAGGCGGTTCATATCTTGGAGCAAGAGCTGCCATCGAGTTTTTAAGACACGGCTTCTACAACATGATAAGCAAGGAGCAGAGAAAAACACCTGAGATTTACTTCGTAGGTAATTCCATCAGCTCAACCTATCTTAAGAATCTTATCGATGTTATCGGAGACAGAGATTTCTCAATAAACATGATCTCTAAATCCGGCACGACAACAGAGCCTGCCATCGCATTCCGTGTTCTTAAGTCTCTAATGGAGAAGAAGTACGGCAAAGAGGAAGCAGCAAAGAGAATATATGCAACAACAGACAGAGCAAAGGGATCATTAAAGGGTCTTGCAACAGAAGAAGGATATGAGACATTTGTAGTTCCGGATGATATCGGAGGAAGATTCTCGGTTCTTACAGCAGTAGGACTTCTTCCCATTGCGGTAAGCGGAGCTGATATTGATAAGCTCATGGAAGGCGCGGCTAGTGCAAGAGAGATGGCTCTTAACAATGCATTCGAGGATAACGATGCACTCAAGTATGCAGCCCTTCGTAACATCCTTTACAGAAAAGGAAAAGCAATCGAGATACTGTGCAACTATGAGCCCGCAGTTCACTATGTATCAGAATGGTGGAAGCAGCTCTACGGCGAGTCTGAAGGAAAGGATCAGAGAGGCATCTTCCCTGCAAGCGTAGATCTTACAACAGATCTTCATTCAATGGGACAGTTCATTCAGGATGGTGCAAGAAATCTCTTTGAGACAGTTATCAACATAGAGAAGTCAAGAGAAGAGATCATTATCGGCGAGGAGCCTGTTGATCTTGACGGACTTAACTATCTTACAGGAAAGACAGTTGATTTTGTAAATAAATCTGCAATGAACGGAACAGTACTGGCTCATACTGACGGACAGGTTCCCAACTGCATGATAAATGTTCCGGAGATGAACGAATATTATCTCGGACAGTTATTCTACTTCTTTGAGTTTGCATGCGGTGTCAGCGGATATATTCTCGGAGTTAATCCGTTCAATCAGCCCGGTGTTGAAAGCTACAAGAAGAATATGTTTGCTCTTCTTGGAAAGCCTGGCTATGAAGCACAGCGTGAAGAATTGTTAAAGAGACTATAAAAGACTGTAAAAGGAAATCAGCGCCCTTTTCAGGGCGCTGAAGTTTTAATGTATAGAGACATCTAGCTCGGCAGAAGCTAGTTATCTTGCAGGTTGTTCTGTTATATTAGTTATCGTCAACAATGTCGCCGTTTATTAGGCTTAAGTTTGCTTTTACTCCTGATTCCGTAAAATACGGCATGCCGTTTAGTTCATGAGCGGTTATTACGATCTGATTTGATGAATCAAACCAGTTTTTGGATTTAAGCTCGTATTCGGTAATGCCTACATTTTCAAGAGCAAGCTGCCAGTAGCGATCAGCCCCGCTTCCGGTTGTATTGACAACAACCCTGTTTCCCGGAGTAAGAACTATCTTACATGTCGGAGGAATGGCTACTCGATGTCTGTCAACATCGGCTGCGAAGGTTTCTGCGGCATGACAGAGTGTTTCAACATTCTGAACATCCATTGACATTCTAGAACGTTCCACATATTTGATAAACTGGGGAGCTAGTAAGCCGACTAAAACAGCCATGATAGCTATTACTACTATAAGTTCGACCATTGAAAAACCGCTGTTTTTGCGTAACTTTTTCATTTCAAAGCTCCTCCTGTGAGTATATAATACTACAGAACAAAGAATAATTCAATAGAAATCTTAAAAAAAATTAAGGTAAAATTAAGGTAATATTATGAAAATAGTTTTTCTTGACAGAAACACAATAGGATCTGATATCGATGTATCGTTTTTTACGAGATTCGGAGAGCTCAAAGAGTACAATTCATGTCCCCAGAAAGAGAGTGCGGAATACATAAAGGATGCGGATGTCGTGATATTCAACAAGACTGTCATGAACAGTGATATACTCGACGGCGCACCTAACGTAAAGCTTCTATGTGTAACTGCGACAGGATATGACAACATTGATATTCAGTACTGCAAGGAAAGAAATATCGCTGTCTGCAACGTAAGGGGATATTCCACACCTGCAGTTGTTCAGCATACATTTGCTCTGGCGCTGTATGTTCTGGAAAAGATATATTACTATGATAACTATGTAAAATCCGGAGAGTACTGCAAGGCATCGGGATTTTCAAATTTTGATGAGAGATACTGGGAACTAGAAGGAAAGACATGGGGAATAGTAGGTCTTGGAAATATAGGACGCGGAGTTGCAAGAGTAGCTGAAGCCTTCGGTTGCAGAGTCATCTATCATTCCGTATCGGGAATCAACCGCTCAGATGAATATGAAAGGGTCGATTTTGATACCCTTCTTAAGGAAAGCGATATCATTTCCCTGCACTGTCCGCTGACTGATAAGACAAGAAACCTTATAAATATGGAAGCCTTTAAGAAGATGAAGAAGTCTGCTATACTAGTGAATGTGGCTCGCGGACCCGTAGTTAATGAGCAGGATCTTTATACGGCACTGAGTGAAGATATGATAGCAGGTGCCGGACTGGATGTGCTTAGCAGGGAGCCTATGAGTGTTGACAATCCACTGGTTGCATACAAGGACAGCCGTAAGCTTATAATCACTCCTCATATGGCATGGGCGAGTGTGGAAGCAAGAGGCAGATGCATGCAGGAGATATATAAGAATATCGAGAGTTTTCTGGCAGGCGAGACCAGAAACCGGGTTGATATATAAAAACATTTAAAGGAGAGATCAAATGGAAAGTATTATCAGGGATATCAATCTTGCTGAATCCGGAGAGAGAAAGATTGAATGGGTCAAGAGAAACTGCGACCTGCTTCGTACTCTTGAGGAGGAATTCAGTCAGACAAAACCTTTTGCGGGAAAGAAAGTTGCTCTTTCCGTACATCTTGAAGCAAAGACGGCATATCTGTGCAAAGTGCTTGCTGCCGGCGGAGCCGAGATGTATGTGACAGGCTCAAATCCTCTTTCAACACAGGATGATGTTGCGGCAGCTTTGGTTAAAGCCGGACTGAATGTATTTGCATGGTACAACGCAACAGAAGAGGAATACAATTCGCATATAAGAAAAGTTCTTGAGATCGGACCGAACATCATTATAGATGACGGCGGAGATCTGGTTCATATGATGCATACGGAATTTAAGGATCTTATCCCTAATGTCATCGGCGGATGTGAAGAGACTACCACAGGTATCATCAGACTTGAAGCCATGAACAAGAAGGGTGAGCTTAGATTCCCCATGGTAAGAGTAAACAATGCCGACTGCAAGCATTTATTCGATAACAGATACGGAACAGGCCAGTCTGTATGGGACGGAATAAACAGAACAACGAACCTTATCGTTGCAGGAAAGAATGTTGTTGTAGCAGGTTATGGCTGGTGCGGCAAGGGCGTTGCGATGAGAGCCAAAGGCCTTGGAGCAAAGGTAATAGTTACCGAAGTTAATCCCATCAAGGCGATTGAAGCAGTCATGGACGGATTCGAGGTAATGCCTATGAATGATGCAGCTAAGATCGGTGATTTCTTCGTAACCGTGACAGGCTGTGACAAGGTAATAGATGCTGATGATTTTGCAGTTATGAAAGATGGAGCGATCCTTACCAATGCAGGCCACTTTGACTGCGAGGTCGATATGGCCGGTCTTCGCGCAATGGCTGTTGAAACAAAGCAGATGAGAAATAACATAATGGGATATAAGCTTGCGACAGGTCAGTGGCTGTGCGTTATAGCAGAGGGAAGACTCGTAAATCTGGCTGCAGGTGACGGACATCCTGCGGAGATTATGGATATGAGCTTTGCGATACAGGCGCTCTCAGCGAAGTACCTTGTAGAGCATCAGGGAAAGATGGATAGCATGCTGATCGATGTTCCGACGGATGTAGATATGGATGTTGCATCAAGAAAGCTTGCATTCCTCGGAAAGAAGATCGATAAGCTTACCGAAGAACAGATAGCATATCTGAATGCTTCATTATAAACAATAAAATAAGCGCATTCCCGTAAGGGATGCGCTTAAAATATATTCATTAGTCTTCGTCATCGCTCTTTGTTCCGATAAAGCTCGCAACACTCGAAACGACGCTTGAAACAACGCTTATAACAACAGCGATGATTATTATTAGAAGGCCTCCGCCCAAGATCAAGAATGAACCTGCCATATTGATACCTCTGTATATTAATCTGAATTAAACACAGTATGCCATGAAAAATAGTAAAAATCAATACATAGAAAGAAATATTAAGGCCGATGTCATAAGAGGCTTTGCCATTATCCTTGTCATTCTGGGCCATTGTATACAGAACGGTAACGGATGGGATTATTTCATCAACTCTAGATACTGGAGCAATAAGGCATATCAGTTCATATACAGCTTTCATATGCCGTTATTCATGATCCTTGCGGGATGGTTTGCTTACTTCAGTTTAAAAAAACTTGAAGGTGATAAAAGAAAGCAGATAAGGTTTTTGGCAAAGAGATATTTTCTTTATATAATGCCGATCTTTCTGTGGACAGTATTTGAATTTGCAAGAGGATTCTGGCTTAACGGTCTATCAACTATAGCCGAAACAGTCTGGAAGGATTTCTTCATATCATTCATAAGCTATTTTCTGACCAATCTGTGGTTTTTATGGGCAGTGCTCATCTGTCTTACCATAGTATTTGTCATGCATTTTTATCTTTCAGACAATGTTCCTCTCTATGTACTAGGTTTTCTTGTTCTGTTTTTTATACCGGATGCGGCAAACCTTGGAGTATACAAGTATCTGATGCCGTATTATATAGGAGCGTTCTATATAAATATGTGGCTAGACGGTGACAGAGAAGGAATAAGAAAAGTAAAGACCCTGTACGAAAAAAAGCCTGTCATGTGGCTTGTTATCTTTGGCATCATTTTTGTCTGCCTTTTCATGTTCTATGATGAGAGAGCATTCATATACCTTACAGGATACAGACTGAGCAGGGCAAACTGGTACAAGCAGCTTGTGGTCGATGTATACAGATTTGTCATAGGTCTTGTCGGAAGCCTGTTTTTTATGATGCTTTTTGACAGGCTGGTGGAAGCCTTTAAGTCATATAGGTGGCCTGTTTTGACTACTTTTGGAAAAAACAGCCTTGGAGTGTATATTCTTCAGGGATATTATATCCTGATAGTCATGGCTTCCTTTACAAACAACATGGTCGGGATAAAGTGGTATCATATCCCGATCGAGACACTGATAATAAGCATCGTATCGCTTGTAAGTGCGATAATTATCAGTAAAATACCAGTACTTAGGATACTTGTCGGAAAGAGCAGATAAATATATTTTTTTCAGATTGATATTTGTCATAAAATCCGATATCATATTTATAATTTCCGAAGAGGAAAAATGTATAATGCGCCAAAGCGCGAAGGAGGTTACGTATGAAATATGTATGTTCGGTATGCGGTTATATCCATGAAGGTGACAATCCCCCTGAAGAGTGTCCTATCTGTCATGCAGGTGCGGACAAGTTCAAGGTTGTAGAAGGCGAGCTCACACTTGCTGCAGAGCATGAGTTTGGTGTATATGCCAAGACAGTTAAGAACAATCCCGATATCAGCGAGGAAGACAAGAAGTATATCTTCGATCAGCTGAAGGCAAACTTCCAGGGTGAGTGCTCAGAAGTCGGCATGTATCTTTGCATGGCACGTGTTGCTCACAGAGAGGGATATCCCGAGATCGGTCTTTACTGGGAGAAGGCTGCTTTTGAAGAGGCAGAGCACGCTGCAAAGTTTGCAGAGCTTCTCGGCGAGGATCTTGAGTCCAACATGAAAGCTTCTACAAAGGATAATCTTAAGTGGAGAGTTGACTGCGAGTTCGGTGCGACAGCAGGCAAGTTTGATCTTGCTAAATGCGCTAAGAAGAACAACCTTGATGCTATACACGACACTGTTCATGAGATGGCTCGTGACGAGGCAAGACACGGAAAGGCACTCAAAGGTCTTCTTGAGAGATACTTCTAATATAGATACGGATAACAAAAGGGCTGATGCAGATCGCATCAGCCCTTCTCTATGTCTGTTTTATTATGCTACGTTGTGCATTCCTGAAAGGAACTTAAAGATCTTTACCGCATCATTCTTGTTTGTAAAGCAAAGCTCCATCTCCTTGATGATACCGTCAACGTAAGTCTCTGAAAGAATATTCAGATTGCTTCCTTTTTCATTGCTGAGTTCAATGTGTTCACCCTGGTTGTTTACGAGTTCAACATTTCCTTCGCATTCGTTAAGTGTTTCAAAAAATTCCTTTGTGTTTTCGATGTTGTAGATTTTCATAATATTTCCTCCTTCTTGTGTCTCCCCGGACACGTTTCTTTTTTTCTCTCTTTTCTCTTTACACCTGTATTATCGGGGAAAGATTGAGCAAGAACAAGACGATTATTGGACAAAGATTACAAATATGGGACTCAATAACTGTGCAAAATGCACAAATGTTTATTCTTTTTTAATATTTTTATCCCAAATACTTTCTTTTATAAGAAAACATAAGTGTTATACTTAAATCATGAACCTGAAGAAGAGACTGACAATTACATATGTGATACTTCTCTTAATCCCGATATTTATCGCGATAGTCGGATTCGTGCTTGTGCTGGTATCCGGAAGTGATTTTGTACCAAGGCCTCTTTTTATGGAGGTGTTCATAGCACTGATAGCGGCACTTCTTATAATGGCACTGATCCTCACCACATGGACGAACAAGGGAGTGTTTGCTCACATAAGAAAGCTCAATGAAGCAATGGACTGCATTACAAAGGGAAATTTTGATTACGTGCTTCCCACAGACGAGTGCAGCGGAGAGATAGGGGAGCTGTTCAAGAGCTATGAGGATATGAGACTCAGGCTTAAGGAAAGCTCTGAAGATACACTTCACAACGAACAGAAAAACAGAGAGCTGATAAGTAACATCACACATGATCTGAAAACACCCATCACTGCCATCAAGGGATACGTTGAAGGCATAATGGACGGTGTTGCGGATACCGATGAAAAGAAGGAAAAATACGTCAAGACCATTTACAATAAGGCAATCGAGATGGACAGGCTCATAAATGAGCTTACGTATTATTCGGGTATAGATTCAAATCGCATACCCTATACATTCCACAGGATAGATGTTTCTGATTTCTTCAATGACTGTGTTGAAGAGGTCGGGATGGATCTTGAGAACAAGAATATTGAGCTCAACTATTCAAATCTGCTTGAACCCGGAACCAGGATAATAGCCGATCCCGAGCAGTTCAAGAAGGTCATAAACAACATAATCGGAAACTCTGTCAAATATATGGATAAGGAGCACGGTGTCATAGATATAAGGCTTCTTGATGCGGTCGACTCCATTCGTGTCGAGATAGAAGACAACGGTAAGGGAATATCGGCCAAGGACATCGGAAACATTTTTGAGAGATTCTATAGGACCGATGCATCAAGAAACTCTTCAAAGGGAGGAAGCGGCATCGGGCTTTCGATAGTAAAAAAGATCGTGGAGGACCACGGCGGATATATATGGGCCACCAGCAAAGAGGGAGAAGGCACATGTATGCATTTTGTATTAAGGAAGTATATAGAACAGCCTAAACAGGACCATGACGAGGTGGAAGTATGAATAAGAAAGTATTGATAGTTGAAGATGAAGTGGCTATAGCGGATCTTGAAAAGGATTATCTGGAACTGAGCGGATTTGATGTAGTCATTGAAAATGCGGGTGATACCGGTTTAAAGAGAGCTCTGTCCGAAGAGTTCAATATAATAGTTCTTGATCTGATGCTTCCCGGTATGGACGGCTTTGAGGTATGCAAGCAGATAAGAGAGAAAAAGGATGTACCTATCATCATGGTATCAGCCAAAAAGGAGGATATCGACAAGATAAGGGGACTGGGTCTTGGAGCAGATGACTATATCACAAAACCGTTCAGCCCCAGTGAGCTGGTCGCAAGGGTTAAAGCTCATCTTTCAAGATATGAGAGACTGATAAATTCAAATCAGAAGACCAATGATATCATCGAGATCAGAGGCATCAAGATAGACAAGACAGCTCGAAGAGTATACGTGGACGGCGAGGAAAAGGCATTTACTACAAAGGAATTCGATCTTCTTACGTTTCTTGCGGAGAATCCGAATCATGTTTATACAAAGGAGGAGCTTTTCAGAGAGATCTGGGATATGGATTCCTTCGGTGATATAGCAACGGTTACAGTTCATATAAAGAAGATAAGAGAAAAGATAGAGATAGATACGGCAAAGCCTCAGTATATTGAAACGATATGGGGTGTCGGCTACCGCTTCAAAGTATGAAAAAATGGCAAAAGGCAATCGAGAGTTCGGTTGCCTTTTTTGTGCAGTGTTGTATAATTTAAGAAGGTGTATAAACACCACAAGGCAGATTAATACACAGAGAGGTAGGGGTTATGTTCAATGAAACTTTTTGGGCGCTCGTTCCGGCACTTGTTGCCATAGCACTTGCGCTTATCACCAAGGAAGTGTACAGTTCACTCTTCGTAGGAATAGTTGTCGGAGGTCTGCTGTATGCCGAGTTTAATGTTGTTGCAGCATTTGACCATCTGTACAACGACGGATTTGTAGCAGTTCTTGCGGATTCGTATAACGTGGGAATACTGATCTTTTTGGTAGTTCTCGGAGCAATGGTTGCACTGATGAACAAAGCTGGAGGAAGTGCCGCGTTCGGAGAATTCGCCAAGAAAAAGATAAAGACCAGGATAGGTGCTCAGCTTGCTACGATAGCACTCGGTGTACTTATATTCATAGATGATTATTTTAACTGCCTCACGGTAGGAAGCGTTATGCGTCCGGTTACCGATGAGCATAAGATCTCAAGAGCTAAACTTGCATATCTGATAGATGCGACGGCAGCACCCGTCTGCATTATCGCACCCATTTCAAGCTGGGCTGCTGCAGTTGCAGGCTTTGTTGAGGGTGAAGACGGATTTACGGTATTCTTAAAAGCCATTCCGTATAACTACTATGCTCTGCTCACAATAGTGATGATGTTAATGATCGCGGTCATGAATATTGATTTCGGCCCGATGAAGAAACATGAGATAAATGCATTAAACGGAGATCTGTTTACTTCAGGAAAAGCTGCTGAATCAACAGAAGAGCTTGCAAAGAACGAAAAGGGAAAGGTTATCGACCTGGTATTCCCGGTTATTATCTTGATCTTCTGTTGCGTTATAGGAATGATCTATTCAGGCGGATTCTTCGGTCCCGACGGTGTCGGATTCATAGAGGCATTCTCTAATTCCGATGCATCTATCGGACTTGCTATGGGATCGATCACAGCACTCATCATAACTGTTATATTCTATCTTGTAAGAAAAGTACTCAAGTTCAAGCAGTGCATGGAGTGCATACCTGACGGATTCAAGCAGATGGTTCCCGCGATACTTATTCTCACATTCGCATGGACACTTAAAGCAATGACAGATTCTCTCGGCGCAAAGGAATATGTTGCAGGTATAATCGCAGGCAGTGCAGAAGGATTTGTTAACTTCCTTCCCGCGATAGTATTCCTTGTTGGATGTTTCCTTGCATTTGCAACAGGAACCAGCTGGGGAACATTCGGAATCCTTATACCGATAGTCGTAGCCGTATTCTCCGGAACAAATCCGCAGCTTATGATCATATCCATATCTGCATGTATGGCAGGAGCTGTATGCGGAGATCACTGCTCACCCATTTCGGATACAACCATCATGGCCAGTGCGGGAGCGCAGAGTGATCATATAAATCATGTAAATACGCAGCTGCCGTATGCCATAGTCTGTGCAGCGGTATCGTTTGTTACCTATATAGTTGCAGGCTTTACTCAGAAAGCCTGGATAGCCCTTCCCGTAGGTATCATAATAATGATAGGCGTGATGTACATTATCAGATATGCGACGAGAGATACGGCAGAAAAAGTAGCTGATTGATCAAAATCTGAGGCATGGCACTAACCATGCCTCTAAAAAACAGGAGCATTCTTATGGAAAAAATCGAGAATTACACATTGGAAGAAGCGGTTGAATTTTTAAAAGGCAGTGTAGATGCATTGCTCATTGTCGATGCGAAAGAAGACAAATTCAGGGCTCTTTCAAAAAAGGGGATGTTTGTTGATTTTATTGAGGATAGCGGAGTATATCAGGAACTGACGGAAAAGCTCTGGTTTCATTTAGGCGATTCCATGGACAAGGTATCAGAGGATTACCAGGTCTTTATTCCCACATTCGGGAAATATACAGGCAAGTACAGCAGAAGGTTAAAGATCGTTGATAATGATATACCGCATGCTGTTCAGATGACGATATATCCGATCGATGAGAATAATTACCTTCTCCTGCTCGATGAACTGGATAACAGTGAATACATGAAGGATTTCTTTACGAATGAAAAGGTAACTACTATCCAGAACACATATCTTTTTTCCATGTATGTCGATCTGTTCAAGGATTCAACGAGCAGCATCTCCATAACTGAGATATCCGATGAGACCGTTCATGCCGCTATCAAGTATTCCGAGTGGAGACATATGATAGTAAACATGATATGGCCGGATGATCAGGAACTGTTCATGGAGAGAACCGATCCCGAGTATCTTAAGAAGAATATACTGCCCGGACGTACGGCATCGTTTGACTGCCTTATGCAGAACCTAGAGGGAAAGTATATATGGGTTAAGCTCATATTTTCAAGAGCTGAAACAAACAACAGCGAAGAGGATTTCAGATACGTATTCATGGTCCAGGATATTCACGAGAATTCCGTACAGCTCATGTCTACACTCAAGAAATATGAGGAACTGGCATCAAAGGATACTCTTACCGATGTATTCAATCACGGAAGAATAGAAACAGAGCTTTACAATGCGATAGAGATAGTTTCCCGTACGGACAGAAAAGTATCGATTATCATGTTTGACATAGACTATTTCAAGAGTGTTAATGACAAGTTCGGTCATGCTGTCGGTGATATGACTCTTAAGCATTTCGCATACATGCTCAAGGATTATTTCAAATCAGCCAATGCGGTCATCGGAAGATGGGGCGGCGAGGAATTTGTTGCTGTATGCTACGATGCCGATATCAAAAAGGCATTTGAATATGCTGAAGATATCAGGATAAAAGTATCTGAAGAGGAATACAAGGTTGTCGGAAATGTGACATGTTGTGCAGGTGTTGCCGAGATAACTAAGAACGATGGTTTCAATGAGGCCTTTGAACGTATGGACAAGGCTCTCTATCAGGCTAAATCCGATGGAAGAAACTGCGTAAGATAAAGAGGCGACTAATGGATTTGCAGGAACTGATCAAAGACAGAGTATTCTATTATTTTTCATGTCTGGCAAAGATACCGCACGGATCAAGAAATACAAAACAGATTAGCGATTACTGTGCTACATGGGCAAAACAGCACGGATTTGAATATCATCAGGATGAGTTTAATAATCTCATCATCATAAAGGAAGCCTCTACAGGAAGAGAAAACGACGATGTGATCATATTGCAGGGACATCTGGATATGGTATGCGAGAAGGCTGAGGGTATTGATAAGGACATGTCTGTCGATGGACTTGATCTTTTTATTGACGGTGATTTCCTTAAAGCAAAGGGAACTACTCTCGGAGGAGACGACGGTATAGCGATAGCCATGATCATGGCTCTTTTTGAAGATGAGACACTTTCGCATCCGAGACTTGAAGCGGTGCTTACTGTGGATGAGGAGATCGGAATGCTTGGAGCGGCTGCCATCGATGTTTCGCCTCTTAAGGGACATACGATGCTAAATATCGATTCCGAGGCTGAAGGGATATTCACAGTCAGCTGTGCCGGAGGTGTAGTCGCGACGGGTCAGATCCCGTTTCTTTTGCAGGAAAACTGCTCAAATACTTACAGCCTCGAACTCCACGGCCTTACGGGAGGTCATTCGGGTATAGAGATACATAAAGGCCGTGCAAATTCAAACAAGATGATGGCACAGATCCTTAAAAAGCTGAGTGAATCGACTCAGATAAGGCTTGTGTCGATAAACGGCGGACTTAAGGATAATGCTATCCCAGTTGCTACAACGGCTGTTATCGCATGTGAAGAAGAACTGGATGAGATAGCAAAAAAGATAAAGGACATAGCTGATCCCGTAGTTTGCGCATATGCCAAGACTGATCCTGATATCAAGCTTGATGTGAATATCGCAAAGAGTGATACTTCTCTTGTTTTTGCAGATTCCCAAAAGGTGATAGATCTGCTTTTTTCATTGCCTGAAGGTGTTCAGAAGATGAGTGAGGATATAAAAGGCCTGGTACAGACATCCTTAAACATGGGCATATTATCAACGAAAAAAGACTGCATCGAAATGTCATACTGCGTACGCAGCAGTGTCGATGATGAAAAGAAGCAGCTTGTTGAAAAGCTAAAAAAGGGCTGCGAGGCAGCAGGCGGAACGCTTCTCTTATCAGGAGACTATCCCGGATGGAAGTATAGAAAAGATTCACCCTTAAGAGAAAAGATGATAAGGATATATAAGGATCAGTATAAGTCTGAGCCTGTGATAGAAGCTGTTCATGCGGGAGTGGAATGCGGTCTGTTTGCCGGAAAGATAGCTGATCTTGACTGTGTTTCCTATGGCCCGGATCTTAAGGAGATCCATACATATCGCGAGAGCATGAGCATTAGCTCTGTTAAAAGGGTCTATGAATTCACAAGAAGGATAATAGAAGACTGAAAGATAAGGAGATGCAATGCACAGACTTTACGAGAATGAAGATATATCGGTCTTCTGGGATTCGGATAAATGCAGACATGCCAAGGAGTGTGTAAACGGATGCCCCGAGGCTTTCAACATAATGAGAAAACCGTGGATAGATATCTCAAAGGCACCGACTTCACAGGTATGGCAGGCAGTGTCAAAATGTCCGTCGGGAGCTCTTACCTGCATATACAACCATGGTGTCAGGATAGAGTATGACAAGGAAAACTCAAGGAGTCTAGCTTTTGTTGATGATAGGATAGTCGGTGAGTGTGATTACGAAAAAACCCAGAACGGATGGGTCATATATCACACAGAAGTAGATGAAAAACATACAGGAAAAGGTATCGCAAAGCGACTGGTATACAGATTGATTGAGCAAGCCGAGCGATCAAAGACAGATGTTAGTGCCACATGTTCATATGCGGCAAAGGTTTTAGGGAATATATAAAGGAGAAGTAGATAAATATGATGAATCCACAGGCGATGATGCAGTTTGTTTCTGCCATCTCTACATTCAAGGAAAATCACCCCAAGTTTGCAAGCTTTATAGAGCTTGTCATTAAGGGAGGACTTCCGCTCGGTACAGTGATCGAGATCACTGTTACAAGACCGGGAGAGGATGCCATAACGGCAAATATGAAAGTACAGCAATCGGATATCGAGCTCATGCAGACACTTAAGGATATGAAGCCATAGGAGTGCATCATGGGTTTTGAGACAGATAAATTTGTATACGAGACACATCTTCATACCAGTCAGGGAAGTGCATGTGCTCAGAATACCGGACGGGAGATGGCGATTGCTCACAAGGAAGCCGGCTATACGGGCATTATTGTGACAGACCACTTTGTATACGGTAATACGGCAGTTGATAAAGATCTTCCGTGGCAGGACTGGGTTTATGCGTACTGTGCCGGATACAGAGATGCCAAGGCGATAAGCAAGGAGATAGATCTGGATGTATTCTTCGGATGGGAATCCGGATATCAGGGCACGGAGTTTCTGGTATACGGACTTGATGAAGAGTGGCTCTATAAGCATCCCGAGATAAAAGATGCGACTGTAAAGGAACAGTATGAGATTGTTCATAAAGCGGGCGGCATAGTCTTTCAGGCTCATCCTTACAGGGAGGAATTCTATATTCCCGAGGTCAGACTCTTCCCTGATGATGTTGACGGCATAGAAGTCTTTAACGGATCAAACAAACTGATCGACGGTAAGGATGTTTTCAATGACAGAGCGCAGGAATACGCTCTAAAGTATGATTTCCCCACGACCAGCGGTTCCGACATTCATTGCAGCGAGCCGATAATGAGCGGTGTCGCATTTGACAGAAGGCTTACTGACATAAATGATTTCATAGACATGGTCATGAGCAGAAACTGCGAAATGATCAAAAAGAGCAAATGGATATAGTTAAGGAAACAGACAACTATATAGTCATAAACAAGCCGGCCGGTATCGCGACTCAGACATCAAAGATCGGACAAAAGGATGTTGTGAGTGAGGTAAAAAACCATCTTTCAAAAGGTAGTGCAGTAAAAAATCCGTATATCGCAGTCATCAACAGGCTGGATCAGCCCGTAAGCGGTCTGGTGCTTCTTGCAAAGAACAAGGATGCTGCAGCTGACTTAAGCAGACAGCTTACTGACAAGGTTATAGAAAAATACTACAGGGCAACAGTTTACGGACATATGCCTCAGATGAGCGGAAAGCTTATCGACTATCTGATAAAGGATACAAAAACAAACTCAAGCCGGATAGCAGACAGTTTAGACAGACAGGCAAAGAAAGCCGTGCTTGAGTATACCGTGACAAAAAGGGATTCTGATACGGATGATATAGATATCCATCTTTTAACGGGCAGACATCATCAGATAAGACTGCAGTTTGCAAATGCCGGATGTCCTCTGCTCGGTGACAGAAAATACGGAAATGAAAGATCCGTAGAATATAGTGATAAACAGGGTGTCGATTCTGTAAGACTTACGGCATACAGGCTGACGTTCAATGATCCAAAGGATGGAAGCAGGGTTTCGTGCACCTGCACGTAAATATTTGTTTAAATTGCACAAAAACAATAGACTTAGATTATACATTTTGTCAAAAAGGCGACTTGTATAATCTTTTTTTATGCCTCATAATACGGCTTGTAAAGAGAAAACGAGTTGAAAAAAGATCATGAAGGAGAAAATGATGATGAAGAAGATTATTATGACATTGGTTGCAGGCGTTATGACTATGGCTATGCTCACAGGATGCGGAGAAGCTGCTGATACAGTAGCAGACAATGCTGTTGAGGATGTAAAGATGTATGCAGACTCTTCTGCTTTTTCAGGAAATGACAAGTATGACGAGATAGCAAAGACTCTTACAAAGGCATATGCAGGAACGACTGATACAAATAAACTTGTATATTATGTAGTAAACGAGGATGAGACAAGAGCAGTCCTTTGCATGAAGGAAAACAGCGCAGAAACAGATCCTCATGCTATCATGCTCATCGGTGATGTTACAGACAACGGTGACGGAACATACACACTGCTTGATGTTTCAACATGGGAAGCACTTACTTACAAGGTTTCAGTTACAGAGGAAATGGGTGAGGAAGCATACACAATTACATTCAACGGTCTTAATGATACAGCTTCAATGTTTGCTGCAAATCTTGACTCTGTATTTGAGAAGATCAGCGAGTTCTAATAGATAATATAACAAAAATATGAGATGCGGGACTTTCAGTAAAGCTGATAGTCCCGTTTTTGTTTACTTGCAGGTTTTTTTCAGTATTGCTATAATATCTCCTGAGCGTAAATTACAGGAAATACACCTTTAAGGTTTATATAAGGAGGCCGATATGGCAGAAAAGAAATTAGTTGAAGCGATCACATCGATGAATGAGGATTTCGCCCAGTGGTATACGGATGTCGTAAAGAAGGCGGAACTCATTGATTATTCCAATGTAAAGGGATGCATGGTCATCAAGCCGGCTGGTTATGCCATCTGGGAAAACATTCAGAGGGAGCTCGATAAAAGATTTAAGGATACGGGCGTAGAAAACGTATACATGCCCATGTTCATTCCCGAGAGTCTTCTTCAGAAGGAAAAGGATCATGTAGAGGGATTTGCTCCCGAGGTTGCATGGGTAACACACGGCGGACTCAATCCGCTCCAGGAGAGGATGTGTGTAAGACCTACATCCGAGACTCTTTTCTGCGATTTCTATAAAGGCGATATACAGTCATACAGGGATCTTCCCAAGGTATACAATCAGTGGTGTTCAGTAGTCCGCTGGGAGAAGGAGACAAGACCATTCCTTCGTTCAAGAGAGTTTTTATGGCAGGAAGGCCATACAGCTCACGCTACTGAAGAAGAGGCTGTGGAAAGAACAGAACAGATGTTAAACGTATATGCTGATTTCTGCAAAGAAGTTCTTTCAATACCTGTTGTAAAGGGACGCAAGACTGACAAGGAGAAATTTGCCGGCGCGGTTGCTACATATACTATAGAAGCACTCATGCATGACGGAAAAGCTCTTCAGTCGGGAACAAGCCACAATTTCGGAACGGGATTTGCCGAAGCATTCGGTATTCAGTATACAGACAAAGAGAACAAGCTTCAGTATGTGCATCAGACATCATGGGGATTATCTACACGTATAATCGGTGCCATCATCATGGTACATGGTGATGATTCGGGACTTGTGCTTCCGCCTGCCATCGCACCCACACAGGTTATGGTCATTCCGATCCAGCAGAAGAAGGAAGGCGTGCTTGACAAGGCTTATGAACTCAAAGAGGCTCTTATCAAATCCGGATTCAGAGTAAAGGTGGATGACAGTGACAAATCACCTGGATTCAAGTTCAGCGAGCAGGAGATGCGCGGAATCCCTGTAAGAGTTGAGATAGGTCCTAGAGATATAGAAAACGGAAAGTGCCTGATCTGCAGAAGAGACAACGGCGAGAAGATCGAAGTAGCGATAGATGAGCTTACAGAAAAGATCGCAGCTCTTCTTCCTCAGATCCAGAAGGATATGTATGACAGGGCAGAGAAACACCTTAAGGAACATACATATGAAGCGACCACAAAGGAAGAATTCGAAAAGACATTTGCCGAAAAGTCAGGTTTCGTAAAGGCTATGTGGTGCGGCGAGACAGAGTGTGAGGAAAAGATCAAGGAAGACATGGCTGTAACAAGCAGATGCATGCCTTTCGAGCAGAAGTGTCTTTCAGATAAATGTGTTTACTGCGGAAAGCCTGCCAAGAAGATGGTTTACTGGGGCAGAGCTTATTAAACAGGAAAGAAGGTATCGTAATGAATGTATTGGTAATAAACTGCGGCAGTTCATCACTTAAATATCAGCTCATCTCTTCGGATACAGAGGAGGTTTTAGCAAAGGGTCTCTGTGAACGCATAGGCATTGAAGGAAGTGCTATTACGCATCAGCCGGCAGGAAAAGACAAGGTAACTACAAAGGTTGATATGCCTGATCATACCGCTGCCGTAAAGTACGTTATAGAAAAGCTTACAGATCCGTCAGTCGGAGTTGTGGGATCTCTGGATGAGATAGATGCCGTAGGACATCGTATCGTTCACGGCGGCGAGAAATTCAATACGTCAGTAGTGATAAATGATGAGGTAATAAAGGCTATAGAGGAATGCAATGATCTTGCACCTTTGCATAATCCCGCAAACCTTATCGGTATAAATGCATGCAAAAAGCTCATGCCGAATGTACCCATGGTTGCGGTGTTTGATACCGCATTCCATCAGACAATGCCCAAGAAGGCATTTTTGTACGGACTTCCCTATGAATATTATGAGAAGTACAAGGTAAGAAGATACGGCTTCCACGGAACAAGCCATGATTTTGTTTCCGACAGAGCAGCTCAGTTGCTGAACAAAAAGAGAGAGGATCTTAAGATCATCGTTTGTCACCTTGGAAACGGTGCATCTGTTACAGCTGTTGATCATGGAAAGTCAATAGATACCTCAATGGGTCTGACACCTCTTGAAGGACTGATAATGGGAACGCGATCAGGTGATATCGATCCTGCCATCATAAGCTTTATCGCTGACAAGGAAAATATCTCAGCTGATGAGATGATAAACGTCTGCAACAAGAAATCCGGAGTACTTGGCCTTTCAGGCGGTATCTCAAGCGATTTCAGAGATCTTGCTTCAGCAGCCGAGAGCAATGACCAGAAAGCGATCGATGCTCTTGATACCTATGCCTACAGGGTAGCTAAGTATATCGGAGCTTATGCAATGGCCATGAAAGGCGTGGATGTTATCGCGTTTACCGCAGGTATCGGTGAGAACAACTGTCAGATGAGAGCCGCGATATGTGATTACGTGACATGGCTCGGAACAAGCATAGATCCCGAAAAGAATGCGATAAGAGGCGAAGAGGTTATCCTCTCAAAGCCTTCTGACAAGGTCGCAGTAATGGTCGTACCGACCAACGAGGAGCTTGCTATTGCAAGAGAAACAGTTCGTCTAGTAAAATAGATACAGACGGATAAGAATTCAATCAGACTATTAAGAGAGTTCCTGTCGGGACTCTCTTTTTGAAAGAAGAAACATCGAATGTACAGAATAGATCTACCTGATAATGTAAAACAGATACTTGCGACATTAAGACAGGCAGGATATGAAGGATATGTTGTCGGAGGATGTGTCAGAGACAGTCTGTTAAAAAGACAGCCCGATGACTGGGACATCACGACAAATGCCAAGCCGCTTCAGATAAAGGAGCTGTTTAAAAGGACTGTCGATACCGGTATACAACACGGAACGGTAACCGTGCTTATGGGTGATGATACATATGAGGTCACTACTTATCGTATCGACGGTGAATATGAGGATAACAGGCATCCCAAGCAGGTGGAATTTACTACGGATCTTATAGAAGATCTAAAGCGCAGAGACTTTACGATAAATGCAATGGCATACAATGATACTGAAGGACTGATAGATGAGTTTGACGGTATCGGCGATCTTAATGCGGGCATTATCAGATGCGTAGGTGATCCGAGGGAAAGATTTAACGAAGACGCACTCAGGATAATGAGAGCAGTCAGATTCAGTGCTCAGCTCGGATATACAATAGAAGAAGAGACGCTTTGTGCCATAAAAGAGCTTTCACCGAATCTGAAAAATATCAGTGCCGAGAGGATCAATACGGAACTGACCAAGCTTATAGTATCGCCTAATCCGGGACATATCAGGATCATGTATGAGACAGGTATAACAGATATCATTTTACCTGAGCTTTCGGCTGTGATGAACCTTGAGCAGAACAATCCTCACCACTGCTACACTGTAGGCGAGCATATAATAAAGTCTGTCGAAGCGATCGAGCCTAGAAAAGCTCTTCGATATGCCATGCTCTTTCATGACCTTGGAAAGAAAGATACGAGGACTACTGATGAAGCCGGTATAGATCATTTTCGCGGCCACGTCCAGCTTTCGGCTCAGATGGCTGTTGATATAGCACACAGACTAAAGTTTGACAATGCGACCATATCGAAAGTAAAGAAGCTTGTTGCTTATCATGATGTCAAGATAGAACTCAAGCCCAGATATGTCAGAAGGATGATGAACAGACTTGGAAGTGATGATTTTGCGGATCTTCTTAAAGTAAAGCAGGCTGATATGGAGGCTCAGAGCGACTACAAAAGACAGGATAAGCAAAAAGAGATAGATGAACTAAGAGCCTTATACGAACAGATAGTAAAAGATAAAGACTGTGTAACAACAGGTGAACTTGCGATCAACGGAAAAGATCTTATAGACAGGGGCGTTGGTCAGGGACCGGAGATTGGAAGCATTCTAAACAGGCTTCTTGAAAAGGTCATGGATGATCCGACACTCAATACGAAAGAGAAACTGACGGAGCTTCTTGATGCGTTATTATAGTTTGTTTGGACAACTTAATATAAGAAGAGTTATCGTATCTTTAGTGATAGTCAGCTTTTGCGTGCTCTTTTCGGGATGTGCGGGCAGTGATCAGGAAAAGACACAGTCTTATAGCGACCAGACACCCGTAGAGGGATTTGTCATGCCAAAGGCAGGAACATATGACAGTGCGGACACAGAGGCGGTCGTTGTATCCATAGACAGACAGAACAATACCTGTACGCTCTATAACAGGACAGTCGGGAAAAACTACACACTTTCCTATGACGGTACAACCAAGATATATGACAAATACGGTTCACTTACAGTAATCGATCAGATATCTGCGGGAGATATTGTTGATGTGACTTTTCTAAAGAGCAAAAAACTCCTAAACAGCATGACAAGATCTGCAGATGTATGGGTATATGACGGTGTGAGTGATTTTGAGATAGATGCCTTAAACGGACGAATGATCATTGACGGCGGCGAATACAGGTTTAAAGATGATCTTCTGATCTTTTCCGGACAAAACAAAGCCCAGCTCATGGATATCAACACATGTGACATACTGAAAGTCAGCGGAAATGACAGAAATATATACAGCATAACGATTGAACAGGGCCACGGCTATCTAAGACTCAAGGGACAGGATTACTTTGAGGGAGGCTGGATAGAAGTCGGCAAGATCATAAAGACCGTAAATAATGACATGCTGCTCGCAGTACCTGTCGGAAAGTATGACATAAAGCTAAAAAACGGCGAGTATGAAGGAACAAGAAATGTAGTAATAGAGAGCAATAAGGAAACAGTGCTGGATGTGAGCGATATGGTTACTGTTGACAGTACCATGTACGGTACGGTAATACTTGTGACGGAACCATCCGATGCGGAGCTGTTTGTTGACGGCAAGGAAGCGGACATGTCAAAGCCTCTGAGTCTTGAATACGGCATCCATCAGCTGATAGTCAGAAAAGAAGGATATGAATCTCTTACCCAGTATATAAAAGTCGGACAGGAAAGTGCGACTCTTGAGATAACGCTTGATAAAAAGAAGGATTATTCAGATATCGATTCCTCAAAGGATACACCTAATGCATCGCCTTCTCCCGTGGTAACAAGTATTGTCACGCAGGCGGCTGAAATAAATAAAACATCTGATTACCGGGTAACGATAGAAGCGCCTGAGGAAACAGAGGTTTATGTTGATGGAAGCTATGTCGGAATAGTACCTGCAAGCTTTGCAAAAAATGAGGGAACTCACGTAATAACACTGCGAAAAGACGGCTATGTTACACGCAGTTATACCATAGCTTTGGACGGTGTTTTGAGAAATGAAACATTTTCGTTTGCAACACTGGAAAAAATCGAATAAAAATGCCTAAAATTCAAGGAAATTACGTTAAATTCATTGACAAAACATCCAAAAAATAGTAGTCTCTTTATAGACGTTTTAAGCGCCTAAATAATCTCATATTCAAAATGGAGGAGAGTTAGAATGAACAAAACAGAATTAGTTGCAGCTATGGCTGAGCAGGCCGGCATTTCTAAGAAGGACGCTGAAGCAGCATTGAAGGCATTCACAGATACTGTTTCTAAGGAACTTAAGAAGGGTGGAAAGGTTCAGTTGGTTGGCTTCGGTACTTTCGAGACAAGCACAAGAGCAGCTAGAACAGGAAGAAATCCTCAGACTGGTAAGGAGATGAAGATCAAAGCTTCTAAGGCTCCTAAGTTTAAGGCAGGTAAGGCTTTAAAGGATTTAGTTAACAAGAAATAAGTTGATGAGATCGTGGAGGTAAGTAACTATGTTACTTACCTCTTTTTAGATTTAAAAGGAGAAGACAATGAGACTTGATAAATATCTTAAGGTATCGCGTCTTATAAAAAGAAGGACGGTTGCCAATGAAGCATGTGATGCCGGAAGGGTGCTAATAAACGGAAATGTGGCAAAGGCCGGTACAAATGTTAAGGTAGGAGATAAGATAACGATACAGTTTGGAAACAAGGAAACAAATGTTGAGGTGACGGCTGTTGAGGAAACTGTTAGAAAAGAAGAAGCTGCTGAACTGTATAAGTTTATCTGACAGAAAACCGTCAATTCTTACATATGAAATTATGTAAACCACAATATAATGATATAAGGTTGACATATTTTGGAATATCTAGTAATCGCATCTAAAATATGCCGAAAAATCAATATTTTTCCAAAAACAGGTTGACGTAACTCATCTTTAAAACTATAATTTATTATGTAAACACTCTCGTTTACGGAAGGAATAAGATGAGTAACAGATATCTAAGAGTCAGAAGAAAACAGAACAGATTCAGCGTTATGCTTATAATCATAGTGCTGATAATGCTGATGGCAGTTGTTTCATATAATAAGCACAATTTAAGAAGCAGGTGCGAGTCATATCAGAAACAGGAAGAGATGCTTCTTGAGCAGATTGCAAAAGAGGAAGCCAGAAGCGAAGAGATCGCCGAATATGCAAAATATACAAAGACCAAGAAGTATGCCGAAGAGGTTGCAAAAGAAAAACTTGGACTTGTCAATGAAAATGAGATAATATTTAAGACAGAGAATTAAACCTTTGATGATGATCAAAGGTTTTTATTTTTAGAGAAAGAAAAACAATGATAAAAACTGTAAGAGACTATATAAAACAATATAACATGATACTTCCGGGTGACGAGATTATTGCCGGCATCTCCGGAGGTGCGGATTCTGTATGCATGTTTCTTCAGCTTATTGAGTATAGAAAAGAATGCGAATTTGATCTGAAAGTCGTTCATATCAATCATATGATAAGAGAAGACGCCGGTGAGGATGCTGCATTTGTAAGGGAGCTTTGTGAAAGATACGGTGTTGAATTTTATCTTTTTAACGAGGATGTCACAAAGCTTTCACAGGATAAGGGCATATCCACCGAGGAGGCCGGAAGAGAAGTAAGATATGAGCGCTTCAGACAGGTTATGAGCTCAAATAGATCAAAGATAGCCGTTGCTCATAACAAAAACGATGTAGCAGAGACTGTTCTGTTTAACATATTCAGGGGAACTGGGATCGAGGGTCTTGCATCTCTTTCGCCTGTAAACGCAGATATAATAAGACCGCTTCTTGGTATTACCAGGGATGAGATAGAGGCTTATCTTTCCAAGAAAGGCCAGAGGTTTAAGATTGATTCGACTAATGCGGGATGTGATTATGCCCGCAATAAGATAAGAAATGTCATGCTTCCTTATGCGGAGGAAAACATTTCCGCAAAGAGTACGCAGCACATAGCAGATCTGTCAGACAAGATGCTTCTGATACGGGAGTATATCAAGAAGGAAACAAGTAAGGCTTATCTGCTTGCGGTTACTGAATATGAAGGCTATTCACAGATAAATCTGAGGATATTTTCTGACCTTGATCCCATGCTTAAGAGAGAGGTTCTCCTTCTTGTCATGGAAAAGCTCACTCCGCACAGAAAGGATATAACAAGTCAGCACATATCATCGCTTCTTGATGTTACTTTAAAGGACGGTGAAAAGAGAATAGATCTTCCCTATGATCTTGAAGCTGTAAAACAGTATGATACGCTGACTGTAAGAAAGAGCATTAAAGATAAGAAAGAAGCTTTTGAATATGAAATAGGAAGTGACGGCAAAATCACTCTGCCGGATAAAAGGACACTTAGCGTGCGTGTCTTTGACAGGGATGAGAGTGCCCTTATTGAGCGAAAAACATATACTAAATGGTTTGATTATGATAAAATAATTAATTGCGTGAAGGTAAGAAACAGAAGAACGGGCGACTATATCACCATAAACAGCGACATGGATAAAAAGTCCCTTAAAGACTATCTTATCGACAGCAAAGTGGCAAGAGAACAGAGAGACTCAATACCAGTTATCGCTGACGGCTCCCATATCCTGTGGGTAGTGGGATACAGGATCAGCGAATACTACAAGGTAAGCGATAAAACAAAGAGGATTCTAGAGATAAGCGTTAATTAGCAAAAATTAACGGCGAAAGGAGATCATCATGCCCAAACACCATGTGGAAGAATTCCTTACAGAGGAAGAAGTAGACAAGAAGATCAGCGAGATCGGAAGGATCATAAGCAAGGACTATGAAGGAAAGAAGATACATCTTGTATGCGTGCTCAGAGGCGGAGCATTCTTTATGTGCGAGCTTGCAAAGAGGATCACGGTACCGGTATCCCTGGATTTCATGTCTGTCAGCAGCTACGGCAGCGGAACAGAATCAAGTGGAAATATCAAGATCGTAAAGGATCTTGATGACACGCTCGAAGGCAAGGATGTTATCATAGTTGAGGATATAATAGATTCGGGAAGGACTCTCAGCAGGCTTATGGAGCTTCTTTCAAGCAGAAAGCCCAACAGCTTAAGGCTGTGTACGCTGCTTGACAAGCCAGACAGACGTGTTGTGGATGTAAAGGTTGATTACACATGCTTCGAGATCCCAGATGAGTTTGTTGTGGGATACGGGCTTGATTATGATCAGATGTACAGGAATCTTCCTTATATCGGAATCGTTAAATTTGATTAAAGGCAGGAAAGTAAGTTGAATAAAAAGAAATCAGGGATAAATGCATATGCGGTGATCTTTATACTGATCATGCTCTTTGCAGGGATTTATGCATATACCAAGGACTCCGGAACAGGTTATACCAAGGCTGAGCTTTATTCGGATATAGAGAGCGGTAACATAGCCATGGCTCTTGTTAAGCCTTCATCCGCTGTTCCTAACGGAAAGATAACTGTAATCACAAAGCTGTCTACAGCAAGACAGACGGTTGTGCTGACTGATATCGACGAAGCCGTTAAGTTAATGGACGAACACGGCGTTTACTATACGGTAAGTGAGGTTGAGGAAGGCAATATCCTCATGAATTACGTTGTACCGATCATCACTATCGTTGCGGTCATAGTAATGCTGATGATGATTGTCGGAGCCCAGGGAGGCGGCGGTTCAAATGCCAAGATGATGAATTTTGGAAAGAGCCGTGCAAAAATGAGCAGCGACACAAAGAAAAAGCTTTCTGATGTAGCCGGTCTTGCAGAGGAAAAAGAAGATCTTGAAGAGATAATCGATTTCTTAAGATCGCCTGATAAATACTCAAAGCTCGGCGCAAGAATACCCAAAGGCGTGCTTTTGGAAGGTGCACCAGGTACAGGTAAGACACTGCTTGCCAAGGCTATTGCCGGAGAGGCAAACGTGCCGTTTTTCAGCATCTCGGGTTCTGATTTTGTTGAGATGTTTGTCGGTGTCGGTGCTAGCCGTGTAAGGGATCTGTTTGCTGATGCCAAGAAGAATTCTCCGTGTATAGTTTTCATAGATGAGATAGATGCCGTTGCGAGAAGACGTGGAACCGGTATGGGCGGTGGTCACGATGAGCGTGAACAGACACTCAATCAGCTTTTGGTTGAGATGGACGGTTTTGAAGACAATCAGGGAATAATCGTGCTTGCTGCAACAAACAGAGTGGATATACTCGATCCCGCGATCCTAAGACCTGGACGATTTGACAGAAAGATAGCTGTCAGCACACCCGATGTAAGAGGAAGAGAAGATATTCTTAAGCTTCATGCAAAGAATAAGCCGATAGGCAGCGATGTTGATCTTAAGCAGATCGCTCAGACTTCGGCAGGATTTACGGGTGCCGATCTTGAGAATCTTTTAAATGAAGCCGCGATACTTGCCGCTAAAAATGACAAGGCATATATAGAGCAGAACGATGTAAAACAGGCATTTATCAAAGTCGGAATAGGAACAGAGAAAAAGAGCAGGCTTGTATCAGACAAGGAAAAGAAGATCACGGCTTATCATGAATCAGGACATGCCATTTTATTCCACAAGCTTCCCGATGTCGGACCTGTATATACGGTTTCTATCATTCCTACAGGACAGGGAGCAGCCGGTTATACGATGCCTCTTCCTGAAAAGGATGAGATGTTCCATACCAAGGGACATATGCTGCAGGATATCATGGTGCTTCTTGGAGGCCGTATCGCTGAAGAGATCGTATTTGATGACATTACGACAGGCGCTTCTAACGATATCATGCGCGCTACCAAAGTTGCACGTAAGATGGTAACCAAGTACGGCATGAGTGACAATATCGGTGTCATCTGCTATGACAATGACGATGATGAGGTATTCATAGGACGTGACCTGGCACATGCCAAGAGCTACAGTGAATATATCACCGGTGAGATAGACAAGGAAGTTAAGCGTATCATTGATGACTGCTATGCAAAGGCAAAGGCTATCATCCTTGAGAACAGAGACGTTCTTGAAAAGAGCGCTGAGCTTCTGATAGAGAAAGAAAAGATTACAAGAGAAGAATTCGAGGCATTATTTGTATAACATGCACAAAAAACACTATAACCATTTGTGATTTTTGTTAATCCTTTGCATTGTTCAAATATAGGACCTCTGATATTATACTACTTGTAACCCCCAATACATTTTGTAGTTTTTTGCTATACCCCATAAGAGAAATACCTTCTCTGAAAAGACAGCTTACCCGCTGTCTTTTTTATTTGTCTTTTTGTCTCAATGAGACTATAATTAGCAAAGAGTACATCATTAGGTGGAAAGACATGTTTGGAAAAAGAAAAGAAACCACAGAAGGTCTAAATATCATAATAGTGGGCGGAGGCAAAGTCGGCGTTACTCTTGTCGAGCAGCTCGCCCAGGAAGGTCATGATATCACTATCATTGATCAGAATGCAAAAGTTGTGGAGAGCATAACCAATACCTATGATGCCATGGGAGTTATAGGTAACGGCGCAAGCTATTCCACACAGGTGGAAGCCGGTATTGAAAATGCCGACCTCTTTATAGCGGTCACCAATTCGGATGAACTTAATCTTCTCTGCTGTACAGTTGCAAAACGTGCCGGCAACCTTGCGGCTATAGCAAGAGTCAGAACCCCTGATTACAGCAAGGAAGTCGACTACTTCATTGAAAAGCTTGGACTTGCGATGATCATCAATCCTGATTTTGTATCATCCAGGGTGATGGCCAAGATCCTTACACTTCCTACTGCTCTCGATGTCACATCCTTCTCGCATGGAAAAGTAAATCTGGTACGTATCGAACTGCCGCAGGATAATCCTCTCTGCAACAGGACAATAGCTGAACTTGGCAGGGATGGTATTATACAGCAGACAGTCATATGCGCAATAGAGCGTGACGGCAAGGTTCATATCCCGTCTGGTGATTTTATCATAAGGCCCGGAGATATCATTTCATTTGCTGCATCTCAGAGAGAATCAAGACAGTTTTTAAAGAGAATAGGCTTTAAGACCGGACAGGTTAAAACATGTATGATAGTCGGAGGCGGAAGAGCAGGCTATTATGCAGCTGAGCTTTTAATAAAAGCAGGTATAAATGTCCGTATCATAGAAACAAACCAAAATAGATGCGAACGTCTTTCGGAGCTTCTTCCCGAAGCGACCATTATCCATGGAGACGGCACGAGCGAGGAGCTTCTTAAGGAAGAAGGAATAGAGGATGTTGATGCATTTATACCTCTGACGGGTATAGATGAAGAGAACATACTCTTGTCTTTGCATGCAAAGAAGGTTTCACATGCAAAGGTAATAACAAGGCTTACCAGAAACAACTTTATGGAAGTTGTCAGCGGCCTTGATTTAGGAAGCGTGCTTTATCCGAAATATATCACCTCCGAAGCCATCATCGCATATGTGCGTGCAAGAAACAATTCCAAGGGCTGCAACATAGAAACCCTTTATCATATGTTTGATTCCAGAGCTGAGGCGATAGAATTCAAGGTTGAAAAAGAAAGTGAGGTTGTGGATGTTCCGCTTTCAAAGCTTTCGCTTAAGAAGGATCTGCTCATAGCTTTCATCAACCGAAACGGAAAGATCATCATCCCCAAAGGTCAGGATATGATAAAAGTTAAAGATACTGTCATGATCGTGACCACACATAAGGGATTTAAGGATATTCAGGATATACTGGCTTGAAACAAAGGTAAGACACTATGAATAGTTCCATGATACGAGTCATACTCGGACATGTTTTAAGAATCGAGGCCGCATTCATGTTGCTGCCTTGTATCATAGCGCTGATATACGGGGAAAGAGAAGGGTATACATATCTTATTGTTGCAGGCGCATGTGCACTGACAGGTGTTCTTATGTCTGTAATTAAGAAACCTTCAGACACTGCTCTGTATCTTAAAGAAGGGTGCGTGGCAACTGCTCTCAGCTGGATAATGCTGAGTCTGTTCGGCGCACTTCCGTTTTGTCTGACTGGAGAGATCCCGTCTTATGTGGATTCTCTTTTTGAGACCATATCCGGATTTACGACTACCGGAGCATCGATACTTAACGATGTAGAAAGTCTTTCCTATACATCCTTGTTCTGGAGAAGCTTTACGCACTGGATCGGAGGTATGGGAGTACTCGTCTTCTTGCTTGCGATCATTCCCTTAAGCGGCGGATCCAATATCAATCTGATGAGGGCGGAAAGCCCCGGTCCTTCAGTCGGCAAGCTGGTTCCAAAGATCAAATCTTCTGCACGCATTTTGTATGTTATCTATTTTATCATGACTATTGCCGAGATGGGACTTCTTACCATCGGAGGCATGAAGCCGTTTCATGCGATAACACTCAGCATGGGTACAGCCGGAACGGGAGGTTTCGGTGTTTTAAACAGTTCGATCGCGTCATACTCACCATACTGCCAGTGGGTCATAACCGTGTTTATGATCTTGTTTGGAGTAAACTTCAATGCCTTTTATTTCATTCTTATAGGAAAGGTTAGAAAGTTCTTCGAAGTTGAAGAAGTAAGATGGTATCTCGGTATAATCCTTGCTGCTATACTCATGGTATCGATAAATATTCAGGGAGTATACGGAAGCTTTTCAGAGACAGTAAGAAATGCCGCTTTCCAGGTAGCATCCATTATCACTACAACGGGATATTCCACAACGGATTTTAATGTATGGCCGATGTTCAGCAAGGTAATACTTGTAGTGCTGATGTTTATCGGAGCCTGTGCGGGCAGTACCGGAGGCGGTATAAAGGTCTCAAGAATAGTAATCATGCTAAAGACCGTTAAAAAGGAGTTGAATAATTACAGCCATCCAAAGAGCATAAAGAAGATAATGTTTGAAAAGAAGGCTGTAGAGCATGAAGTGCTCAGAGCCATAAATGTATATCTTATAACATTCATCATTGTTTTTACATCGTCGCTTACTCTGCTGTCATTTGAAAACCACGATTTTTCAACGACATTTACCGCAGTTGCGGCCACTATAAACAATATCGGTCCGGGACTTAACATGGTAGGACCTACAGGCAATTTCGCGTTCTGGAGCATTCCTTCAAAGTTTGTTCTGATGATAGACATGCTTGCCGGAAGACTTGAACTCTTCCCGCTTCTGATACTGTTCAGTCCCAAGGTATTGAAAGAACTCGTAATAGACAGTTTTACAAAAAAGAGGAAATAAATGAGTAAGGAAGCATATAATCCGGAAAACATTAAAGAAAACAGAGACAGGATCATAATAAAGACCAGCATCCTGGGTATAGCAGCCAACATTTTCCTGTCGGCAATAAAAGCGATCTTCGGACTGATGGCAAATTCCATAGCTATCATACTTGATGCTGTCAATAACTTAAGCGATGCTCTTTCTTCCGTCATCACGATAGTAGGTACAAAGCTTGCATCAAAAAAGCCGGATAAGAAACATCCTCTGGGATACGGAAGGATCGAGTATTTAAGTGCCATGACGGTCGCTGCTATCGTACTGTATGCCGGCATCACTTCACTGGTAGAATCGATCAAAAAGATAATAAGACCGGAAACTGCAGATTACAGCACGGTTACACTAATCATTATTGTAGCTGCTGTCATAGTCAAGCTGATACTCGGAAGGTATGTAACGAGCGTAGGCAAAAAGGTTAATTCGGGATCACTGATAGCTTCTGGAAAGGATGCGAGTTTTGATGCGATCCTTTCGGCATCCGTTCTGTTGTCTGCAATAATATATCTTATGTGGAATGTAAGTCTGGAAGCCTATGTGGGAGTTGTCATATCCGTAATTATCATAAAATCCGGATTAGAGATGCTTACAGAAACACTTGATGAGATTATAGGCAAGCGTGTTGACAGAGGTCTTGTTAAGGAGCTGAAAAGGACAATCTGCGAAGAAGAAGAGGTATCAGGTGCATATGATCTCATACTTCACAGCTACGGACCTGACAGATATGTGGGATCGGTGCATATCGAGATACCGGATACACTGACAGCTGAAGAGATAGACAGTCTGGAAAGAAGGATAGCGCAGAATGTGCTCAAAAAACACGGAGTCCTTTTAGGCGGAATAGGTATATATTCAGTCAACTCCAAGGATGATAAGATAAAAAAGATGCGTTCCGATATAACGCATCTTATAGTTCAGCATGAAGGAATCCTTCAGATACACGGATTCTATGTTGATCTTGAGAAAAAAGCGATAAGCTTTGATGTAGTGCTTGACTACGGTGTGGATGACAGACAAAAGCTGTTTGCTCAGATAAGAAACGAAGTTGAAAGCGCATATCCCGAATATACGCTCAACATGGCACTTGATATCGATGTCTAGCGCCTTACTCCGTTAAACACAAAGCCGTGCTGAAGCAGATAATCACACCATAAAGAATAATATTTGGCATAGAGATGAACCTGATCGAATGAGTATCCGTCGGTCAGGTTTCCGTTTTCATCACATACAGCCTCATTAATATCTATATAGTAAATGTACCAGTCATTAGCCAGAGTAGCGAGTTTTTCGTTACGTGCGGTGATATTGGTGTTGTTGATCGAAGGGTGGGAAGCCGATTTCTGGGCGCCCACTTTCATTATGCCCTGAACAATGATTATTGCATCCGGCTGCCAGCGATGGATCTGATCTACAACTTCCGTATACTTTTCAAAATAAGTATTAATGTTTGAACCGCATTCATTTATTCCGAGCATTATATATACCTTGCCGTAGCGTGAGCTTGAGAGAACTTCACGTGCAGTGGTATGCTGTATGTCTCCAAACGATATATCCCTGTCGAGACAGTCATAGATGGTCATGCCGACATCGGCAAGATAGTCGCAGTTATCCCATCCTGAGTAAAGCTGCAGTCCGACGGTACGTGAATCGCCTAAGAATACAGCATCGTTAAAGTAGGACTGATCTACAGGCTGCTCAACATAGTATGTAGAAGGCTGGCTTGCAGCTATTATATCCTCGAGCGGTTCGCCGTAGATGGGAGTAGGTGTCGGCTCGTCCATTACAGAAAGCACTTCAGCTGATTCTTCTGAAACGCCTGAAGAAGTAACGTTTGGCAGCGCTATCTCCGCAGTATCGTTTTCCATGACTACGGTGTGAGATGCCTTGCGGGGGTTTAAAAGCGTCTGTTCAATTGTATCTGCCAGTGAAGTGACTCCGGCTAGCATCGTATCACCCTGAACTGCAAAATACGGAAAGTATATCTGCAGTGTACGCGAAGACTGCGTTGCAAGGAACATGATTAGCAGTGTAGCGTATATGAATACGAAAAGCGGAGCTCTTTGAAATATCTTTTTCACAAAATCTCCTTAGAAATTTATATACATGAACGGATTGTTGCCGTTCTTCATTATCAGATAAACACAAACCCAGAAAAGAGCAAACGATATAAATCTTGTCATATATATCCTTGTCTTTACCAATACTTCTTCCATCAGAGGGAAACAGCATATGACACCGCCTGTCAGATACGGCCAGTAATCTGACAGATAATTGAGATAATCATTCTCATTTACATTAAGCGGGACACAAACCTGTGTAAGATTAAACAGTCGTGTGAAGAATATCCCCATCTGCTCTATATTTCCTATCGCAAACATCATCCATGTAAACGGGATGATGATAAGAACGTATATATGTCTGAAAAATGAAACGATAGGCTTTTCACTCTTAAAGACCTTCTTAAGCAGAGTCTTTTCAAGGATTATGAAAAACAATAGTGTGAGAGCCCAAAACATGAAGTTTAGAGTAAGTCCGTGCCACAGACCCGTTAGTACCCAGACGACCGACAGACTTAGCAGAGTCTTTTTTAGGCCGTTTTTGCTGCCGCCCATGGGAATGTATACATAGTTCTTGAACCATTCACCGAGTGTCATATGCCAGCGGCGGTAAAACTCTGAAATGCTCTTTGAAAGATAAGGAGAGCGGAAGTTGATGGGAAGGGTATATCCCAGCATCTGTGCAACACCTATAGCCATAAGTGAATAGCCCTGGAAATCAAAGTACAGCTGCATGCTGTATGAATACATGGAAAGCCATGCAAGCGGAGTGGATATGCTCTGGAATCCTACAGTCTGGACTCCGTTCCAAAGATAGTAAAGCCTGTCAGCGATTATTATCTTAAATGACATTCCTAAGATAAAGGTCCTCATGCCTTTTTCCAGCTTGCTTAAAGATACTCTGTCGGGCATCTTAAGATCGCTCTCTATATCCTTAAAGCTTACTATCGGACCCTGAAGGACCTTGGGAAAGAACATCACATAATTTGAAAATGTGACTATGTTCTTGCATGGAGCTATGTTGTTTCGGTATACGTCGAGATAATAGCCGATCAGCTGGATAGTAAAGAAGCCAACTCCTATGAATGTATGATTCTTAAAGAAAAGGATCGATATTACCATAAGAACTATCTGAAGTGCTATGCCGAAACGCGTTATGAATTTGCGTAGATTGACCTTGTCAAAGAAACGATCTTCCAAGATGCCCGAGATAAATACTATGAGGATATTTATCAGCAAAACGGGAAACAGCCAGATATCGTTCAGGGCATAGAAAGCCATACTGCCTGCAAGAAGAAAGTAAGGCTTGATCTTCATGGGCAGCAGAACATATATCGGTACATATATCAGTATGAATATAAGTAAAAAGTTTATATCAGAAAAAGTCATAATCAAATACCAGCATTTAAATTATATGGTTTTATGCGTTTTCTGTAAATCGCTAAATCATATGTTAAAGACAAAAAATAACATTTTTTATAAAAAGGACACCCGGCATGCGCGTTAATCGCATATAACGGGAAAAATGTATTATTGGCGAGAGCAAAATTGGTTCATCAAAAACCTGTGATATAAGGACGTTGAAATAGAATGAATATCAGTATATACTAAATAAGATAGGTCATCGGCGGATGACGGTTATGAACAATAGGAGATATTTATGAGAAACGTAGCACTTATTACCGGTATAACAGGACAGGACGGTTCCTATCTTGCAGAATTTTTGCTTGAGAAGGGATATGAGGTTCATGGTCTTATGCGTCGTCATTCGATCGCAGGCACGGAACGAATCGATCATCTTCTCAGATCATCATATAACGGAGTAAAACTGTTTTTGCATTTTTCCGACACGACAGATTCAAGCTGTCTTGGAAGGATCATTTCAGAGATAAAACCCACAGAGGTTTATAACCTTGCAGCACAGTCACATGTAGGTATTTCATTTGAAGTACCGGAGTATACGGCTGAAGCTACAGGTGTAAGCACATTAAAGCTTCTAGAAGCGATAAGACTTTACGGCGGAAACTGCCGTTTCTACCAGGCATCAACATCAGAGCTTTTCGGAGGACTTCCCGAAACTGCACCTCAGTCTGAAAAGACTCCTTTTTACCCAAAGAGCCCTTACGGCGCTGCGAAGCTCTATTCATACTGGATAACCGTAAACTACAGAGAGTCCTACAACATGTTTGCATGCAACGGAATTCTCTTTAACCATGAGTCACCCAGAAGAGGTGAAAACTTCGTTACAAGAAAGATCACCCTTGCGATTGCAAATATCATGGCAGGAAAGCAGGAGAAGCTTTCACTTGGAAATATGAATGCAAAGCGTGACTGGGGATTTGCGGGAGACTATGTAAAGGGCATGTGGCTCATGCTGCAGCAGGATACACCCGGAGATTATGTTCTTGCAACAAATGAGACTCATACCGTAAGAGAATTTGTTGAAGCAGCGTTTGGCGAGCTTGGTATCAAGATAGTCTTTGAAGGAAGCGGCGTTGATGAAAAGGGTATCGATGAAGCGACAGGCAGAGTACTTGTGGATGTAAACCCTCAGTTCTACCGCCCTGCAGAAGTGGAATTCTTATGGGGAGACTGCACCAAGGCTGAGAATACGCTCGGATGGAAGAGAGATGTAGATTTCAAGGGACTTGTAGCTATGATGATGGATGCCGATATGAAGGCTATCTGTGGCAAGAGCTGTGAAGAATACAAGAACGGGAAATAATTAAACTATGATAATGGTTTTACTAAACTGGCTCTATATTGCAATGACCTCGTTTGGAACGGGGATTGCCGTATTGAGCTTTTTTAGTTGGATTTTTAACAGAAAAACAGAAGAAAAGCCCTTTTTTGTCATTCTGGCGGGACTTGTTTTCAATACCGTATATGCACAGACGTGGAGCCTTTTTGGCGGTGTCGGTATTGCTGCAAATGTGGTTTTGATGTTTATTAGCATCATATCAGTTATTGCATTAAGGGATAGCGTAAAAGCAAGTATCAAGGGACTGTTTGAGAGGATAAGGAACACACGTATTCTGGCTTATATATATCCTGTGATTATACTATTGTTCGCATACGGTACATCACGCGGATATATACACTATGATACCAGCCTTTATCATGCTCAGAGCATCAGATGGATCGAAGAGTACGGTGTTGTTAAGGGACTTGCATGTCTGCAGCTGAGATTCGGATACAATTCAAGTGCTTTTGCTCTTACTGCGCTGTACAGCTTTATTGATATCTTTGGTCAGTCACTGCATACGACTGCCGGGTTCTTTTGTCTGCTCGGAGCATTTCAGGTATCGGATGTCTACATGGTATTTAAGGAAAAGAAAGTCAGACATTCGGACTTTATAAGGATCGGCCTTTTGTTTTACCTGGGTCTTATCTTTAAGGAAATGGTATCGCCTGCCAGCGATTATTATGCGCAGATACTGATATTTATTTCAGTTATCGCATGGCTTGATGATCTGGAACTTGATAAAAACCGATCAGACGGGGATTTGGGTGACGTACAGGATATTTATCCCTATGCCATGCTCAGCATACTTCTTGTGTTCGCAGCTACGGTCAAGTTTTCGATAGCTTTGCTTGTACTGCTTGCGATCAAACCCGCAGTAATGCTCATAAGGAAAAGATATTTTAAACAGATTTTTGCTTCGCTTTTAGCGGGTAGCGTTACACTGCTGCCGTTCTTTATAAGAAATGTACTGATCTCCGGATGGCTCATCTATCCTTCAACGCTCATCGATCTTTTTGATGTAGACTGGAAGATACCCAAGGGTGTGGCACAGTATGACGCCATGGAGATAGGAGTATACGGCAAGGGAATAAACGATGTTACAAAACTTGATATGCCGATAAGAGAATGGCTTCCTGCATGGTTCAGACAGATGTCTGTTGTTGAAAAGGGATGGGTATGTCTTACTGCGGTATGTCTTGTTGCTGGAGTTATATATTTTATATATAAACTGATAAAAAGGAAAGCAGATGCAGACCTTCTTCTGGTATTTATCGTACTAGCCATATCCGGCATGTTCTGGTTTTTCAGTGCACCTCTTGTCAGATACGGATACGGCTATCTGACATGCATCCCGCTCTTTGTTGACGGATGTCTGTGTATGGAGCTTGTCAGAAAGTCAGGGGACAAAAGATCTCTTTACATCGCGTTTTTGATAGTCTTTGGCGCTGTTGGACTTTATCGCATAAAGACTGTCGGATATGATATAATAAGTACGTTGAAGCAGCCTTACTATCTGGCCCAGGCCGATTATGAAAACTGGCCGGCAAAGGAGCATGAACTGATGCCGGGAAGGATAATATATATTCCCGAACAGGATGCTCTTATAGGCTATGACAAGTTTCCCGCATCACTGATGACGATCGATATTCAGATGAGAGGGGATGACTTTAAGGACGGCTTCAGATACAAGGATTATGATGCATGGCTTGAAAAAAGCGGTTCGAATGCTGAATGAATAATATTACCCGGAGGTATTAAAGATGTCCAGTCTGACAAAGCAAGACAAAATATATGTTGCAGGCCACAGAGGTCTTGTGGGATCTGCAATAGTCAGATCGCTCAAAAGGAGCGGTTACACAAACATAATTGGAAGGACGCATAAGGAACTCGATCTTACTGACCAGAAAGCGGTAAGAGATTTCTTTGAGGCGGAAAGACCCGATGTCGTTGTACTTGCGGCTGCAAAGGTTGGCGGTATAAATGCAAACCAGACGATGCCCGCCGAGTTTGCATACGAGAACATGCAGATCCAGTGCAATGTCATTAAGTGCTGTCATGACTACAAGGTCAAGAAGCTTCTGTTTCTGGGAAGCACATGCATCTATCCCAAGATGGCGCCTCAGCCGATACCGGAGGATGCTCTCCTTACAGGCCCCCTTGAGGTAACAAATGAAGCATATGCCATAGCAAAGATAGCCGGCATGGAAATGTGCAGATTCTTTAAGAAACAGTACGGCGATGACTTTATCAGCTGTATGCCGACAAATCTCTACGGTCCTTACGATAACTATGATCTTAACAATTCTCATGTTCTTCCCGCGATGATCAGAAAGTTCCATGAGGCAAAGATAAACAACGCACCTTCTGTTGAACTTTGGGGAACAGGTTCACCCTTAAGAGAGTTCCTCTACTCTGACGATATGGCTGATGCGTGCGTATTCCTTCTTGAGAATTACAGCGGAGAAAGACATGTAAATATAGGTACCGGCAAGGAAGTAACGATAAAGCAGCTTGCCGAGCTTGTAAAGGAAACCGTGGGATTTAACGGTGATATAGTATGGAATTCGGATATGCCTGACGGAACACCCAGAAAGCTTGCGGATGTCAGCAAGCTTCATTCACTCGGATGGACTCACAAGGTAGAACTTGAAGAAGGCGTAAAACTGGCATATGACTGGTTTAAGGAAAACGTTGAGGATGCAAGACTTTAAGAGAGGCAGGGTATAAATCATGAAAGTATACGGAGTGATCATGGCAGGAGGCGGAGGCACCAGGTTCTGGCCTTTATCAAGAGCAGACAAGCCAAAGCAGTTTTTAAACCTTTCAGGAAAGAATGCAATGGTGGTGGAAGCAGCTCAAAGACTGGCAAAGGTTGCGGACAAAGAAGATATTTTTGTGGTTACTAACGTTAAGACGGCAGATGCGACTGTCGATCTTACAAAGGATATACTTAAGCCCGATCATATCCTGGGTGAGCCGGCTGCCCGCAATACAGCTGCATGCATAGGATATGCGGCAATGGAGATCATAAGAAAATATGAAGACGGCATCATGGTTATCGTACCTTCTGATCCTTTCATAAAGGACGAGGATAAGTTTGCACTTGTTTTGAGCAAAGCCGTATATGCCGCAGAAGAACAGGACAAGCTTGTAACAGTAGGTATCAAGCCTACCTTCCCTGCAACGGGATACGGCTATATAAAATACAATGCCGATGATGACAACGTTGCAAAAAAAGTATATGAGTTTGTTGAAAAACCTGATCTTGAGACTGCCAGCGAATATGTTGATAGCGGAGAGTACGCATGGAACAGCGGCATGTTCATATGGAAAGCATCAACAATACTTAAGTATTTTGAAAATCTCCTTCCCGACATATACAGATATCTTGTAAGGATAGGAGATGCAATGGGAACCGAAAGGGAACAGTCTGTCTTGGATGAGCTTTATCCTCAGATTCCCAAGATTTCCATCGACTACGGCATAATGGAACGTGCAGACAATGTTCTCATGCTCGAGGGAGATTTTGGCTGGAATGATGTGGGCAGTTTTGATTCCTTTGATCAGATCCATGAAAGAGATGCCAAAGGCAATGTGATCCTTTCGGATGTCAGTCTCATAGACTGCGAGGACAGTGTATTCTACAGTACACAGAACGGACATCTCATAGCTGCTCTTGGCATTAAGGATATAGTTGTTGCACATACCGATGATGTTACGCTCGTATGTGCAAAGGACAGAGCACAGGATATAAAACTGTTTTCTGATAAACTGAAAGAAGAAGGAAAGGAGAAGTATTGTTAAAGACCAAGCTTATCGTTATCCAACATTATGTGAGATTGAGCGTTAAGTGGTGTTTATTCTCAATGCTGACCGGAGCTGTCTGCGGATTACTCGGGACAGGTCTTTATTTCTTTGTGCAATGGGCAAACGAGATAAGAGGCGAGTACAACTGGCTTTTACTGTTTCTTCCCATAGCGGGTATTATTATCGTCAAGACATATCATATGTTTGATATACACGAGGACAAGGGAACAGACCTTATCTTTGACTCGGTGAGAAATGCCCAGGCCATACCGTTCAAGATCACGGTGGTCAGCTTTCTTTCAACAGTATTTACCCATCTATTCGGCGGTTCTGCCGGAAGAGTCGGTGTTGCCATCCAGATGGGCGGCAGCATTTCTTCAAACCTAAGCAGGATTTTCAAACTTAATCCAAAGGACAGGAGCCTGTTTGTAATGTGCGGAATGGCGGGACTGATATCCGCACTTTTCGGAACGCCTCTGATGGCGGCATTTTTAAGCATGGAAGTCATAAGCATAGGAGTTATTTACTATGCCGCACTGCTTCCTTGTCTATTGACATCTCTGACATCCTATTTTGTAGCGGTCGCATTAAATGTTGTTCCCATGAGATACAACCTTATACAGATCCCTGCGCTTGGCGTTGAATCGGTCATAAAGATCGGTTTTTTAGGCGTTTCATGTGCAGTAGTGAGCATCATGTTCTGCGGGGCTATGAAACTCTGGGGAGATACCGTAAAGAAGCATATAGAAAATCAGTATATACGTATACTCATCGGTTCGGGGATCATAATAATACTTACTCTTTTATCAGGTGGTCAGGTATATAACGGCTCGAGCGCATCACTTTTAAATCAGGCGATCAATTACGGTCAGGCGCATCCTTATGATTTCCTTTTAAAGATTGTGTTTACTGCGATAACCCTTCAGTCAGGCTATAAGGGCGGAGCTGTATTCCCGGCACTTGTCATAGGAGCGACATTCGGGTGCACTTTCGGATGGTGGCTGGGACTTCCCGTGGAATTTGCGGCAGCAGTCGGAATGGTCGCAGTTTTCTGCGGAAGCGTTAACTGCCCGATCGCGAGCATCTTTTTGGCCATCGAGGTATTCGGGGGAGAAGGCATTGTTCTCTTTGCAATAGCCTGTGCGATAAGCTTTGTATTCAGCGGATACTTTACGGTATTCCCGGGACAGCAGTTTGTTTACTCGAAACTGCGTATCGAATACAAGCATTCCACCATGCGAAATGTTGAAGAGGATGATTTTGATTAGTTTGCCAAGGGATTATTATTCTGATAAAATGTAGGTCAGTATTATTGCAGGGCAGAGTATGTTTATATTAGGTATATTTTTAATACTTTTGCTGCCGTTTGCTATTGGCACGGTAATGAATTTTATAACAAGACAAAAAGGGACTAATCAGATTGAAACATATTTGATTGGTTTTTTTTCGCTTTTTTTGATACAGGGCATCATCTTTTCGCTTCATAACTTTGCTGGTGTCCGCTATGCGGGTTGCTGCACGATCTTTTCAGTTATAACCTATGTATTTCTTGGTGCTTTTGTTCTGATCGCCATCTTTGGTTTTTCGGATTACATAGTATGCGGTATAAAAAAGCCTAGCATACGAAAGGATGAGAAGATAGTTTATGCCTTTATGCTCATAGCGATAGCAGTTGTCATTATAAGGATCGTGATGCTTTACGGATACGAACGAGATGATCTCATGTTAGAGACAGTAAGGATAAACGTTCTTACATCTACCGTGAATACGTACAATCCCCTAACGGCAAGACCCTATGAGCTGGGGCTTATCGGTTCTAAGAAGCTTGTTTCACTGCCCCTTTACTATACATACTGGTGCATGACATACGGCATCGGCCCGAGAGATCTTCTTTATATGGTATGTGAGCTTCAGGGCGTGTTTGTTGTTATAGGTTCCTGCGGCTGTGCAATGAGACGCATATTAAAGACAAACAAGAAAATGTACGTATATCTAATGTTTGTAGCCGTACTTTTGGCTTCCGGAGATTATTTCAAGGGAGCTGTCGGATACAAGGTTTTATGGAATGCATACAGCGGTGATACCATCGCGGCGACTGCGGTCTTGGCTTATATTATCTATCTGATCCTTGATATATACCGCCTTGAGAGAGGTGACTACGGAGAAACTTCATGGGGCAGAAGGCTGATCAGGGTATTTAAGATACTGCTTTGCTTTGCATGCACGCTGTTTATAACTGCAATTCCGACAGGCATACTTATAATACTGCTATGCCTCATCACAATGATAATATGTGCATCAGTCAGGTTTGCAAGGGAGGAGAAGTCATGAAAGAGATAATCGACATCATGCTCAGATATTTCTCCGATTCCAAACTTGCGGGAAGCTATTTTTTGCTGTTTCTGGTGAGCATAGTGCTGTTGTATTACATGAACAGGCAAAAGAACAGATGGTTCATCTTGTACGGAATACTACTGCTTGTAGTTGTCGTGATGAATCCTGTTAGCGTTTGGCTGATGGTGCAGGTTTTTCCCTCCCTGATTTCCTACGGACCGATAACTTTGCTTATCCCTACTCTCATTTATATACCTTTTGCTGCTGCGGAGCTTAATGAGGCATTAAAGGAAATAAGGATAAGAAGGATTGTGACAGTCATCCTTGTATTTCTGATTTTCATCTGCGGAAACATGTGCGGCCTGGTTAAGGATTATTCTGTTTTTGATAACAATGTCACGGATAATGAAGAGCTTGATGTTGTCAGATATCTTAATGAGGCAAGACCGACAATGGTTCTTGCGGATGAGGCTGTTATTCCTTCCATATCTGCAAGAGGAAACGCAATACCGCTCTTTTACGGCAGAGATCTTTGGACTGCAAATATGGATACCGGTATAATGGATGGCTATAACGAAGAGGCATATGCACTGTTTGATGCCATGAAAAACTCTGAAGAGAATGCGGACTTTATAGCAGATACTGCTTACGAATACAGATGTGATATAATAGTCATGGACAATTTTGAGGATGCTCCTTCTCAGCTTGGCAATTACAGGCTGATGAATAATACGGAGAATTATCTTATATACAGACTTGATGGTGACATGTGATGAGCGGGAGGAAACCTATGGAATTGCTTAGTGTCATAGTTCCGTGCTACAACGAAGAAGAAAATGTATTTCCTTTTTATGAGGAACTCATGAAAAATGGCGAGTTCCTTGATAAAAGGGGACTTGATATAGAGATCATATATGTAAATGACGGCTCTAAGGATGCTACGGTAAGCAGAGTAAAAGAACTGCATGAAAAGGATGAGCGTGTAAAGCTCGTGTCATTTTCGAGAAATTTCGGAAAAGAGTCTGCCATATATGCCGGATTTAAGAAAGCCAAGGGCGATTATGTTGTCATGATGGATGCTGACCTTCAGGATCCGCCCAGTCTCCTTCCCGAGATGTTTGGCTACATCGATGAAGGTTATGACTCTGTAGCAACAAGAAGAGTAAACCGCAAAGGTGAGCCGCCAATAAGATCATTTTTTGCACGAATGTTTTATCGACTCATAAACAGGATGAGCAAGACAGAGATCGTGGATGGTGCAAGAGACTATCGTCTAATGACAAGACAGGTCACAGACTCCATACTCGCCATGTGCGAATACAACCGTTTCAGCAAGGGCATCTACGGATGGGTAGGCTATGAGACCAAGTGGGTCGAGTTTGAAAATGTTGAAAGGACAAGAGGCGAGACCAAGTGGAGTTTCTGGGGACTTTTCAAGTACTCTTTAGAGGGTATCGTGGCATTCACAACAGCACCTCTCTCAATCGCATCATTTATGGGCGTTCTGTTCTGCTTCTTTGCATTTGTGCTGATAGTGTTTATCATAATCAGGACCTGTGTATTCGGTGATCCGACAAGCGGCTGGCCGTCACTGGTTTGTATCATCTCTTTAATAAGCGGTGTACAGCTTCTGTGTCTGGGTATCATGGGACAGTACCTGTCAAGGACGTATCTTGAAGTTAAGAAGAGACCTTTGTATTTTGTCAAAGAGGAAATAGACTGACAGTATGGCAACACGTTTGAATGATGAAAACTACATGAATGATACCATTGATATGAGACGATTCTTTCTGTGTCTTAAAACAAAGATATGGATGATCGTTCTGTGCACGTTTGTCTGTGCTCTAATCGGACCGGTAATATACAAGGCTTATTATTCCATAACGGACGGTCAGGACAGGTATCAGAGAAGCTGTGATTTTTATATTACCTTTAATGAAGCAGACCATCCCAACGGCATGGATTATTATAATGCATACACATGGGGTCAGTTTCTGTTAGATGACAAGATGATCGAGCATGTCATGGACTTTGGAGGCAGTTACACCGAGGATGAGATAAAAGCATCCGTTACGTCTCGAATGATGAGCGACTATCGAGTACTTACCGTTATCGTGAGCGGAACGGACACAAGAAAGATAGAGGCTATCTACGAGGCATATAAGTTTGCAATGCCTCAGTTTGCAGGTGACGTTGATGAGATAACAAGCATACGTGTGTGGTCTGAAGATGACCTTATAAAGATAAACGACCATACCCATACTTTTAATGCCGCAATTCTGGGAGCCATATTGGGGTTATTTGTTTCAACAGTGGCATGGTCTTTGTACTACTGTATGGATGACAGGATATATACACAGTCTGACTGGTGCAGAAGATTTAAAAATGTTGCATTTCTCGGATATGACTGTGATATCTTTGAAAAAGAATCCAAAGAGGAAACGGATATAAATAACGATGAGATACTGGTTTTAAAGTGGGGAGAACATGCTACCGCTGCAGAGTATCTTATTAATGAAAAGAAAAACAGCAACATTCAGGTAAAAGGAATAAAGCTTGTTGAATGCGATGAAGCTTTTTTAAGGAAATATTACGGCAGATCAAAAAGCTGACAGCCTGTTTTGGTTGTGAACGATGCCGTGTTATGATACAATGACAAAGTTGAAAAAAATGAATTTCTCAAAAGGAGGAGAACGTAATGTTTGAATGGAAAGGTTTTGCTAAGTTTTGGTTGTGGTTCTGCCTGATCGTCAATATTCTTGTATTGATTTTGGGCGTAGTAGGACTCTTTGGAGTAATTGCTCTCGGAGCTGAAGGATTGGGAATCCTTATTCTTTCACTTGTTGCAGAAGTCGGCATGATCACAGGTCTTGCTATTCTTCTTTTCATGAAGAAAAAACTTGGCTTCTATATCGTAGCAGCTATGGGCGTTATCAATATAGTTCTTAACGCAATGTCAGGTCAGCTTGTTAAGGGAATCGCAAGCGCTATCATAAGCCTTGTTATCCTGTTCTTTGCGATCAAGAGCAACTGGAACGAAATGGAATAATCGAGTTTTCTTATAGCGATAAGATAAGTCTGCAGGGATTTGCCCTGCAGATTTTTTTATACTATAATTCATATTGGGGTTGTATGTAACAAAACACTGAGGAGTAAGCTTATATGACCTTGCAGGTTCTTGTATCATGCGTAAAACAGAATATTAAAACCCAGGCAGAGGTCATGAATCTCGAGACGGATGCGATAATAATCAACCAGTGCGATGAAAGTGACTACTGCGAATATGATCACTGCGGTCACAGGATCAGATGCTACAGTTTTAATGAGCGAGGAGTAGGTCTGTCCAGAAACAAGGCTCTCGAAAGAGCTACTGCGGATATAGTTCTGTTTTCCGACGAGGATATCAGATATGAGAAAGGGTATGCCGAAACCGTCATAAGAGAGTTTGAAAAGCGCCCTAATGCAGATATGCTTCTCTTTAACATAGATGTCATTGAAGAGAGAAGGACATATCATATAGAGAAGGAACACAGAGTCTCATGGAAAAACTGCGGCAGATATCCGACCTACAGTTTTGCGGTAAAAAGAAAAAAGCTTGAGGCATGCGGGATAAAGTTTAATCTAAACTACGGAGGCGGCGCAAAATACGGCTGCGGAGAAGACAGTCTGTTCATCATGGACTGCGTAAAGAACGGATTTAAGATATATGCCCTGCCTATTACGATTGGAAGGGAAGAACCCAGACCTTCCACATGGTTTAACGGATATACCGAAAAATACTTTTTCGACAAGGGTGCTTTGTATGTCCCGCTGTATGGCATACTGGCAAAACCTCTTGCGATAAGATGGCTTCTTGCTCACAGAAACGTATTCTTTGCCGACAAGGAGCAGGATATAAATACATGGAAAAAGGCCTATAAGATAATGAAAAAAGGCATGAAAGAAGTAAGATGATCCTCTATTCTTTTGTATTCTTAATAACCATGCTTGCGGCACTGCTTGTTCGCAGACCGCAGCCCATATATGCTACATCGAGACAGCAGCTGCTGAATAAAATCAGTCTGGTGGCTATTTTCGGTGTACTTTTTTTGCTGTGCGCCTTAAGGATAGAGGTGGGAAATGATTATTTAACCTATGTTCAGAATGCACACGAGATATATGTCGGCGGCATAACGGTAACGGAACCCGGATACAACCTTATTGTCAAACTTTTGTTTATGCTATCCGGATATGAGAATTATCTTCTCATATTTGCTGTTTTCGGATGTATTACAATATATATCTTTTTAAGATCCATGTATGATCAGAGTCAGTCTTTTGCCATGAGCTTTATGCTGTTCATGGCACTTGGAATATATTTCAGATCATTTACGACAGTAAGATACTATCTTGCTCTTGCGATAGCCCTTTATTCGATAAGATATGTTTTAGGCAAGCAGTATATAAGATTTATTTTGATCATTCTGATCGCGGCACTGTTTCACAAATCGGTTCTGATAGTGATACCGATGTATCTGTTCTGTGCTATGACATGGAAGAAATGGTTCTGTGCGGTGCTTGTTGCGGTTTCAGCTGCATTATATATATTAAAGGATCAGGTGATGGAGATAGCGCTTAAGCTGTATCCGTCATACAAGGATACCATATATCTGACCATGGGCGTTGGTATCAAAGACAGTCTTCCCGCACTTGCAAGATGTTCTCTGATCCTTGTTCTTTGTATCTTCTGTTACAGAGAAGCGGTTAAAGATAATAAAGCAAATACGCTGTATTTCAATATGACGCTGTTATCATTTGTGCTTTACACGGGAGGATCTTTCATACCCATGGTATCAAGATTCGGGTATTATCTGATAACACCTCAGATACTGCTCGTTCCGGGAGTATATATGTCCCTTGAGGACGGTAAGAAAAAGAAATATGTACTTTTTGCTATAACAGCTGCTGCAGCATTGTATTTTATATATTTCCTTTATACGGCGTCAAAGCCGGGCATAGCCGTACTTCCGTACAGGACATGGCTCTTTACAGATTTGGAGTGGAATAACATTGAAGACGTGCTTACATATTCTAATCGTTAGTCTGAATCCGGGCGAGAAGTTAAAAAAGACACTTAACAGTATCTTTTCCCAGACTTATAAGGATTACAGGGTGATAATCAAAGACGGCGGATCAAAAGACGGTTCGCTGCAGGATCTTACGGACAACGGTTTTTTAAATGATCATGACAATGTGAGTATAATACAGAAGCCTGACAAGGGTATCTATGACGGTATGAATCAGGCGATAGAAGCCATGTTTGATCAGCTGGGAAGTGATGACCATTACTGCCTGTTTTTAAACTGTGGCGATACTTTTCATGATGATACGGTCCTTGAAAGAGTCGCTCCGTATCTGAAGGAATATGACAGGTATCATATCATATACGGAGATCAGTATAATCTCATTCAGCAGTGCACAGTATCATCATCACCTCAGATAAACGAGTTTTCGCTGTACAGAAATGTACCCTGTCATCAGGTATGTTTTTATTCAACCGCACTATTCAGAAAAAGAGCTTATGAGATCAGATACAGAGTCAGGGCGGATTATGAGCATTTTCTGTACTGTTGTTATGAACTCAAGGCTGAATGTGAGCATATAGATGTCATCATATGTGATTACGAGGGCGGAGGATATTCGGAAACAAAGGAAAACAGAAAGATATCCGCAAGCGAGCATAAGGAGATAACCCGCAGGTACATGTCAAATGCGGCAATAAAGTACCGTTTGATAATGCTTCTTACACTTGCGCCTCTGCGTACAAAAATAGCGGAAAATCCTAAGACATCGCATATATACAATTCACTCAAGAAACGTATCTATTCGAGGTAGCAATGAAGATACTCTGGTTGTGCAATGTTATCCCTCCGGTGATAGCAAAACAACTGAATACTGAAACGACTGTCAAGGAAGGCTGGATAGATGCTTCTCTGAGACGTCTCCTTAAGGATGAAGATAGAGATATGACCATAGGACTTGCGTGTCCGTCTGCTGATATCGATTCTCCTTTAAAGACAGACAGGTTTGTGATTGAGGGCAGGGAAGTATGTCTATACAGATTCATGGAACATACTGCTGCTCCGTGGGTATATGACAAGACCCTCGAAAAAGTCTTTGGCGATATCCTTAAGGACTTTGGTCCCGATATCATTCATATATTCGGTACAGAATACCCCCATACCCTTGCACTTGTCAGGGCATGCGATAAAAAAGAAAAGATCCTTGTATCGATCCAGGGAGTGATGAGCGCCTGTGCAGAAAACTATTGCGGAGGTCTGCCTGAGAATATCATCGATCAGACGACTTTCAGGGACTGGCTAAAGAAGGACAATATCAGAGCTCAGCAGCAAAAGTTCATGAAGCGGGCAGAGTTTGAAAAAGAGACTCTTGAGAAGGTTAGTCATGTAACCGGAAGAACGGAGTTTGATAAAAAAGAGGTCCTTAAGGTAAATCCCGGACTTAATTATCATTTCATGAATGAGACTTTAAGAGGCGAATTTTATGATGCGCACTGGAAGAGCGAGAGTCTGGGTGAACACAAGATATTTGTTTCCCAGGCAGATTATCCGTTAAAAGGCTTTCATCTTCTTATTGAGGCTATGCCTGAAATACTTAAGCACTTTCCGGATACTCATATCTATGTTGCGGGTAACAGCATAACGGGATATTCATCTTTGAAAGAAAAGATAAAGATAGGAACCTACGGCAGATACTTAAGACAGTTAATGGCAGGATCGAAAGTTACAGATAAGGTGACGGTCCTTGGCAGGCTTGATGCACTCAGCATGAAGAACATGTATGAAAAAAGCAGTATATATGTATGCACTTCATACATTGAGAACTCGCCCAATTCACTCGGAGAAGCCATGCTGACAGGTACTCCTTGCGTAGTGCCAAAGGTAGGTGGAATACCGTCAATGGCAGGGGATGAGGAGGCAGAGTTCTTTGAATGCGGAAACAGCAGCAAGCTTGCAGAAAGCATCATATCTCTGTTCAGTGATGAAAAGAAAACAATGAACCTGTCTCAAAACAGTAAAAAGAAAGCCCAGATCACTCACGATGCAGATATAAACTTTAAACGACTTTTGGAGATTTACGATAAGTTATGCCACGAATAACGATGATCAGCAATTTCATAAATCATCATCAGATACCTTTCTGTGAAGAGATGTATAAACAGCTCGGAGACGGGTTCAGATTCATTCAGACTCAGCCCATGGAACAGGAAAGAGCAGATATGGGTTGGGCTGTTGATGAGGAGAGCATTCCGTATCTTAAACTTCTTTATAAGGAGGAAGAGGAGTGCAGGCTGCTCATTGATACCTGCGATATGCTGCTAGTCGGATGGCAGGAGAGAGAGGATCTTATTCTGCCCAGGATCAAGCAGGGAAAACTTACTGTAAGAATAAGCGAGAGAATATATAGGGAAGGTCAGTGGAAAGCGATATCTCCCAGAGGCCTTATCAGAAAATACAAGGAACATATCAGATTCAGGAACAGCAAAAATGTATTTCTGCTCTGTAACGGAGCATATGTGGCTTCTGACTTTAACCTGATAGGAGCATATCCAGACAGGAAGTTCAAGTTTGGATATTTTCCTGAGTTCAGACCTTGCGATATAACAAAAAAACCGTCCAAGGATGAGATACAGCTTATCTGGGCCGGCCGGTTCATGGAGTTAAAGCATCCAGAATACGTTGTCAGACTGGCAGCGGATCTGCTTGATATGGGATATAACTTTAAGATACATTTCATAGGGAGCGGCCCAATGGAGGAGTCCTTAAAGAGCAGTGTTAAAGAGGGTGAGCTTGAAGACAATGTATTTTTCTACGGCTTTATAAGTCCAGAGGAAGTCAGAAAGCTCATGGATACCTGTCATATCCATCTGTTTACAAGCAATTATCTTGAAGGTTGGGGTGCGGTCGTTAACGAAGGCATGAACAGTGGACTTGCGGAAGTCGTCTGCAGAGAAGTAGGCTGTGCTCCATATCTTATAAAGGACGGCCAGAACGGCCTTCTATATGATTCAAGCTATGAGGATTTCTGCAAAAAGGTGCTCATGCTCATGGAGGATACAGCTCTCATAGACAGGCTTGGTGAAAATGCGTATAAGACGATCAGTGAATACTGGAATCCTGCAAATGCTGCAGCACAGATAATCCGTTTTTATAATAACTATATTGATAACAAGATTGAACCGCCGACAGAAGGTCCTCTGTCAGTGGCAGAGGATATCAAACCCGTATGAAGATCACGGTCATAGTTCCTGTTTACAACATAATAGACTGCCTGGAACGCTGTGTCATGAGTATCATAAACCAGACGTACAAGGATCTGGAGATCATACTTGTTGATGACGGATCCACTGACGGAACTGCAGCACTCTGTGACGTTCTGGAAACAAAGGATATAAGAGTCAGGGTGTTTCATAAGGAAAACGGAGGATCGTCTTCTGCAAGAAACCTGGGACTTAAACATGCGACTGGCGATTACATAGGTTTCGTTGACAGTGATGATTATATCGAACCTGATATGTATGAGCTTTTGGCTGATGCCGTAACCCGTAACAATTCACTGATGGCGCAGATATCAAGAGATGAGATAAATGAGGACGGCAGCAGAAGAGACGATGTGTGTATCCCGCCTGAAAAGGAACTGATTATAACTGGCAAGGACATGCTTAGGGAGCTTTTAATGCACAGAGGTGACTGCTCGTTCTGCACAAGGATATGCGCGAAACAGCTGTTTGATAAAAGAAGCTTTCCCGAAGGCGAGCTGAATGAGGATTTCAGACTCTTAACCGAGATGCTTCCTTTAGTTGATAGCTTCCCGATTCTTCCCAAGCAGTGCTATCATGTATACTATCGTATGAACAGCAACAGCAGAAGATCTGACAAAGAGGATTTTTCGAGAGTCTTTACGGATATAGTAGTCAATGCGGACAGGATTCAAAAGACTGTCGATGAAAGATATCCAGAACTCAGGGAAGTAGCCTTCAGGTTTGGAATGGTACAGAGACTCGATTACATGCTCCACATTCCGATAAGCATGATGAATGCTGATAATGCGTTTTATCGAGAAGTCGCAATTTATATGAGAAAAAACAGATTGCGATCAATGAAAAACAGGTTGCTCACAGGAAAGAACAAGGTGTATATCCTGTTGCTGGGAACAGCACCTAAAACTGTCCGTTCAATACATGAAAAAAAGATGAACAGGGGGAGGACGTAAATGAAATACATATATCCTAATGGAAAAAGCAAGGCACTCACATTCAGCTATGATGACGGAGAGCACTTTGACCGCAGATTAGTCGGCATATTCAATAAATACGGTTTAAAGGGAACTTTTCATATAAATTCAGGGAATCTAGGAAAACATACTCCGGGCAATACATATGTTGATTCGCAGGAGTTGCCTTCCCTTTATGAAGGGCATGAAGTTGCCTGTCACGGCGTGAATCATAAGAACATGCCGCGTATACCGTTATCTGTTATGACAAGGGAGCTGTATGAAGACAGGATCGCACTCGAGAAGTATACTGGAAAGATAGTTCAGGGATTTTCTTATCCGTTTGGAAACTATACTCCCGAACTCATAGGAGCTCTTAAGGCAGTCGGACTTAAATATGCCCGTACCGTAGAAGCAACACACGGTTTCTTTCCTCCGGGAGATTTTATGATGTGGCATCCCACATGTCATCATTATGAAGATCTTATCGAGGACGGTAAGAGATTCTTAGATGTGCCTGACTATATAGAGCTGCCTCTTATGTATGTATGGGGACACAGCTTTGAATTCGGCAGAGCAGACGACTGGACGGTCATAGAAGAATTCGCACAGATGATGTCTGATAAGAGCGATATATGGTATGCGACAAATATGGAGATATGTGACTACCTTACGGCTATAAGAAGTCTTGAATATTCAGCTGATGAGAGCATGGTTCATAATCCGTCTGCTGTAAGCGTATGGTATGAGCAAAACGGTCAGATATCTGAGATAAAGGCCGGGGAAACGAAAACAATTTAGGACTGATCATTCCAAAAAATGGATACAAATACATCTTTTAAGGAAAAACTGAATAAAAACCTTTCGATGATCATACTGGCTGCGGGAATTCTTGTAAGATTCATTTATGTCTTAAAGAGCACCATATATGACAGACAGTACGATATAGGAATGATCGACCTTGATTCTCCAACGACTGTATCAGGCGGTCATCTGGCATATATCCAGTATCTGTATCAGAATTTTAAGCTTCCTGATGTGGATCCTTCGACTGTATATCAGTTTCATCATCCCCCGTTTCATCATTTTGTCTCAGCTCTTTTTATGAGATTTGTGAGCATATTCACAAACAATACGGATGTTATAGAGGAATCCATGCAGTGGGTGCCCTTTGCATGTTCTGTTGTCATTCTGATAGCTTCGATGAAAATCCTGAAAAGATTTATGATCGACGAGAAGGCTCTTTGCTTTGGCATGGCACTTATTTGCTTCCATCCGTCTCTGATCCTGCTTTCAGGAAGTGTCAATAATGACTGTATGGCACTTATGTTTTCCATACTCAGCATACTTATGACTATGGTATGGTTACAAAAGCGTGATATCAAAAGCATCATCGGGGTTGCTGCTTTTCTGGGACTGGGCATATCTACAAAACAGAATGTAGCAGAGCTTGCATTTGCGATCGGACTGATCTTTCTGATCATTCTGATAAAAGATATCAGAGAAAAGAATAATATATCTCAGCTCCTTATTCAGTATGCCCTGGCAGGAGTCATATCAATCCCTATCGGCATGTGGTTCTATATCAGGAATCTTGTAAAATACAACATGAGTCTTTTATGGGTATATGATCTTGGAAACGACAGCTGGCAGTATACGGGAAACTATCCTGTGATAAACAGATTTTTATGGCCCGTTCCTTCAGAGATGATAGATAACTTCATTCATTTCAAGATAGGATGCGGCTATAATGTTTGGATGCAGATCATGCGTACCTCAGTTTTGGGGGAATGGGACATGGCTTCAGTAACAAAGCCTGTAAAGCTTGTAGCTGTGCTTTTAATGTTTACCGGAATATTCATAGCATTTGTAGCGCTTATATGCCTTATAAGAGTCTTTGTATTAAAGGACGGATCCCAGAATGCACCGGTCTATGATAAGCTCTACAAGGTATTGTTTGTTGCCGGATATGTTTCGGTGATGATAAGCTATCTTGTTTTTGCATATAAATATCCGCAGCAGTGCAGCATGCATTTCAGATACATTGAGATCACGCTTCTGTTTACGACAGCGGCTCTGTCAATTAGCTACGGCATGCTTAAAACCAAGCGTATGAGAATTGTGTGGAACGCTTGTCTTTGCGTATTTTCCATGCTCAGCATGATCATGTGTGCAGTATGGTGCTTGCAGTGAGAAATAAGATGAACAAGATCAAGAACAGTGAACAACAGAAAGGTATGCTCATTACGGCAGGGATAGTATTACTATCCCTTTTTATTGTGTTCATCGCTGACGGTTTCTTTCCATTCGGCAGCGGTTCCGTTGCCGCTCTTGATCTCAATTCACAGTATATTCCGCTCTTGTACAGATT